>WLWD01003743.1_pt1 | contig 19565 bp, 11 predicted proteins | sample 6712731 | NCBI WGS metagenome assembly WLWD01 (sample SAMN12718690, study PRJNA576275) | sponge metagenome | isolation source: marine sponge | host: Mycale hentscheli | place: New Zealand: South Island, Marlborough, Capsize Point | collected 2014-11-01
ATTAGCAATAAGTACTATTCCTGCAGTGATGTTCTATCTGGATAATTTCGTTTGTAAGGGACCAGCCAAGTCTACCGTCATTAATTTAAAGGCAAAATGCTACGGAAAGATGAGAATTTTGGGACAGAACCTGGAAGTTAGGAGGAAAAACTACTTGTACATTTGGGATATGAGGTCTAATATAAGAGGGTGATGTTTATTATACAATTGGAAGATGTTTTACTAGTACACAACTATCTCTGTAGGAAAGTACCTCATCCCTAGCACATACAGACTAGAGAATTGGTTTAGTTACATTGTTTACTTTTATTTCTCACTTACTTTTCTCAATACTCTAGTCATCACTGATGACTCTTTACAAACCAGGTTCATTATAATATACACACTGATGTCCTCACTGACCTATTTGACAGTTTTTGTTATTGTGTTGTTTATTCTATAGAGTTATGTTTGTTGGTCTATAATATGTAGGGTATGATATGTTTTTGGTGTGTTTATTATTCTATAACATTGTTGCTAACAAACTATCCTAAGAATTTCATCCAAATATCCAACACTTAGGCCTGAAGATAGAGCCCGAAGATAGAGCCTATACTTAAGAATGGAAAGAGACAGCTTTGAAATATTCCAGCCTTGGAGCCAAGTTTGAAGATGCAGGTGACAATAGCGTGATGTATTAACACTGTTAATATTAATGTATTTATATATGTTGCATGCCAAATTCTTAGATTGATTGATTTTATATCTAGCAATATCATAACAATCATCATTATCCATGTCGCAGGTGATGTGCAGACGTTATTAAGTCAAGAACAATTTATGCCAATAAACACATTGTACAAGTCATACAATTGGTAACTATGTAGCTATGTTGCTACTGAACTACTCAGGATATGGTACTTTCAGAGATTTTGAGTCAGAAATATTCATGAATTTTCGGCTATGGGTGAGCCTTCTAGTGAATTAGGCTTGCACAACTGAAAAGATTTGAAGTGAGGCCAACTATATGGAATTGGTAACTATGTAGCTATGTGGCTACCGAACTACTACTCAGGATGTGGTACTTTCAGAGATTTTGAGTCAAATATATTTATGAATTTTCGGCTATGGGTGAGCCTTCTAGTGAATCTGGTTAGCATAACTGAAAAGATTTGAAGTGAGGCCAACTATATGGAATTGGTAACTATGTAGCTAAGTGGCTACTGAACTACTCAGAATGTGGTACTTTCAGAGATTTTGAGCCAGATATATTCATGAATTATGAGTGAGCCTTCTAGTGGATCTGGCTTGTACAACTGAAAAGATTTGAAGTGAGGCCAACTATATGAACTATATAGAAGGCTCACCCATAGCCGAAAATTCATGAATATATCTGACTCAAAATCTCTGAAAGTACCACATCCTGAGTAGTTCAGTAGCCACATAGCTACATAGTTACCAATAGATGAAGTACTCATGTGCCTGACAAACACAAATGGTAGAATATCACATGCTGTAGTTGTATCCAAACCATTGAGACACACTGTTTTGAAATTGGCACACGACATGTGTTCAGGCGCCATCAAGACCTTCACACGGAGACTCTTCCTGAGGATGCAGGCTGGCTGCGCCACCCTTCTTCACGGCAGGTTCTCTCCTCCACAGCGAACTCAGTCATGCGCACACACTACCTGTAACGATCCTTTCCATACACATAATTATATTCATAGCTCGGTCAACCCACCGTCTTTATATCACCGTGCCTCACCACTTAAATAACGTAATTAGACCGCAAGGCCTGTTCTGTGATACTTATACTATAGCCCTAGCCAAGTTATAGAGTGCGCTCTTTGCGGGTGCGGCTTCAAGACTGCAAGCGAAAGCCAGCGGTTGCGAGGTTGATTCACTCGGCGCCAATACGCCACAGAACTCCTGGTCCTTCGGGCGATAACAACATCTGCGCCACACCCACCAATCGGTTTGGAGGAAGTTACGCCCCCTCCGACATTGGTCCTTCGAGCCGGATCTGATCCTTGTCAACACGCCCGCGCTGAGACTTGACTGATCGACGATCCGTTCGAACCAGAAGCTCCACCAAACAGAAGGACTTCAATTGTTTGACCTCTGGCTATTGCTGCTCAGATTTCACCTTTGAGATTTCACCTTTCTCATAGAGCAAGGCACCAGAGCAATAACAAATTCAATCAATACCGATGAACGTCGAACTTAAAGCTATTGCGAACCTCACCGACATCAACTCTGTCAAGATAAAGCGTGCCAGCTTTCGTAGACAGCTCACCAGACTCAAGACCCGGTATGAGCGCCTCACCAACGATACTGCGCTCTGCGACATTCCTTTGGATGACCTCGCTGAAATCCATCAGCTATGCAAGGACAACGTCAGTTTCCCTCGGACTCAGCAGTCTTCCTCGGACTCAGCAGTCTCACTCGGCTCAGCCAGTCTCACTCGACTCAGCAGTCTCGCTCGCACTCGACTCCACAGTCAGTCAGTAGTCTCGCTCGCACTCGACTCACAGTCAGTCAGCAGTCTCGCTCGCACTCGACTCCACAGTCAGTCAGCAGTCTCGCTCGCACTCGACTCCACAGTCAGTCAGCAGTCTCGCTCGCACTCGACTCCACAGTCAGTCAGCAGTCTCGCTCGCACTCGACTCCACAGTCAGTCAGCAGCCTCGCTTGCACTCGACTCACAGTCAGTCAGCAGCCTCGCTCGCACTCAATCCACAGTCAGTCAGCAGTCTCGCTCGCACTCGATCCATAGTCAGTCAGCAGCCTCGCTCGCACTCGACTCCACAGTCAGTCAGCAGTCTCGCTCGCACTCGACTCCACAGTCAGTCAGCAGTCTTGCTCGCACTCGATCCACAGTCAGTCAGCAGTCTTGCTCGCACTCGATCCACAGTCAGTCAGCAGTCTCGCTCGCACTCGACTCACAGTCAGTCAGCAGCCTCGCTCGCACTCGACTCCACAGTCAGTCAGCAGTCTCGCTCGCACTCGACTCCACAGTCAGTCAGCAGCCTCGCTCGCACTCGACTCCACAATCAGTCAGTAGCCTCGCACTCGACTCCACAGTCAGTCAGCAGTCTCGCTCGCACTCGACTCACAGTCAGTCAGCAGCCTCGCTCGCACTCGACTCACAGTCAGTCAGCAGTCTCGCTCGCACTCGATCCACAGTTAGTCAGCAGTCTCGCTCGCACTCGACTCCACAGTCAGTCAGCAGTCTCGCTCGCACTCGACTCCACAGTCAGTCAGCAGTCTCGCTCGCACTCGACTCCACAGTCAGTCAGCAGCCTCGCTCGCACTCGACTCACAGTGAGTCAGCAGCCTCGCTCGCACTCGATCCACAGTCAGTCAGCAGTCTCGTTCGCACTCGATCCACAGTCAGTCAGCAGCCTCGCTCGCACTCGACTCCACAGTCAGTCAGCAGTCTCGCTCGCACTCGACTCCACAGTCAGTCAGCAGTCTTGCTCGCACTCGATCCACAGTCAGTCAGCAGTCTCGCTCGCACTCGACTCACAGTCAGTCAGCAGCCTCACTCGCACTCGACTCCACAGTCAGTCAGCAGTCTCGCTCGCACTCGACTCCACAGTCAGTCAGCAGCCTCGCTCGCACTCGACTCACAGTCAGTCAGCAGTCTCGCTCGCACTCGACTCCACAGTCAGTCAGCAGCCTCGCTCGCACTCGACTCACAGTCAGTCAGCAGTCTCGCTCGCACTCGACTCCACAGTCAGTCAGCAGTCTCGTTCGCACTCGACTCCACAGTCAGTCAGCAGTCTCGCTCGCACTCGACTCCACAGTCAGTCAGCAGCCTCGCTCGCACTCGACTCACAGTCAGTCAGCAGTCTCGCTCGCACTCGACTCACAGTCAGTCAGCAGTCTCACTCGCACTCGACTCCACAGTCAGTCAGCAGCCTCGCTCGCACTCGACTCACAGTCTCATTCTGTCTCACTCGACTCGGCCAGTCTCACTCGACTCAGCCAGTCTCACTCGACGCAGCCAGTCTCACTCGACTCAGCCAGTCTCACTCGACTCAGCAGTCTCACTCGGCTCAGCAGTTTCACTCGACTCAGCAGTTTCACTCGACTCAGCAGTCTCACCCGACTCAGCAGTCTCATTCCGTCTCACTCGACTCGGCCAGTCTCACACGACTCAGCCAGTCTCACTCCGCTCGGCCAGTCTCACTCGGCTCGGCCAGTCTCACACGGTATAACCAGGGAAGTGGACGTCCGGTGTTCCGATCACACATATCGGAGACCCGTCCACATGCTGGTCAGGCTCTGCGTAGATGACACTCCTCCAGATGATCTACAACTCAACGCAGAGGACCAGCACTCTCCCCCCTCCCCCAGGATGTTCAGGCGCCATCAAGACCTTCACACGGAGACTCTTCCTGAGGATGCAGGCTGGCTGCGCCACCCTTCTTCACGGCAGGTTCTCTCCTCCACAGCAAACTCAGTCATGCGCACACACTACCTGTAACGATCCTTTCCATACACATAATTATATTCATAGCTCGGTCAACCCACCGTCTTTATATCACCGTGCCTCACTACTTAAATAACGTAATTAGACCGCAAGGCCTGTTCTGTGATACTTATACTATAGCCCTAGCCAAGTTATAGAGTGCGCTCTTTGCGGGTGCGGCTTCAAGACTGCAAGCGAAAGCCAGCGGTTGCGAGGTTGATTCACTCGGCGCCAATCGGCCACAGAACTCCTGGTCCTTCGGGCGATAACAACATCTGCGCCACACCCACCAATCGGTTCGGAGGAAGTTACGCCCCCTCCGACAACATGTCTGTCATTTGGTATTACGGTAACCAGATTGTTCAGGTCTAGCTACCTGAACAAGGAGAAGTCTTTAGCAAACAATAAACTAACATGTGCTACATCAACTCATTTATCGTCTAATCATATTCATAATCCACCACAAACTGTACCATGTCATCCCATATATATGTACTGTAAGTATAGTCTTGGGAAAATAAGTCCATCATAAAACAAGCTCAGTGAATGCAGACCGCGTTACCTGCTAGTGGCTTGTTGCTGTGGTTGAATCCTACCATGCCGGCATAGTATCCGGTTGCTGGCCACACACTAGCCGCGGGGCGTCAACTTGCTGAAGCTGGGCATAGCTTATGGTGGGCTCTGGTCCTTCGATCCAGTACCAACCTCCAGCTCAGGGATTTACGACCCCTGAACACAGATCCCTCATTAACTGCCACTTCACTTGGCCAAATTTGAGTTGTATAGCTGACATTTAGCAGAAGACATCACAAGTCAAATTTGGCCGAGTGAAGTGGCAGTTAATAAGGGATCTGGTTACAATCACTTCGGAGGGACATAAGGGAGCCTTATGTGGAGCCAATTTGTTGTATAGCTGCGACATCACAACAAATCAGCTCCACCTAAGGCTCCCTTATTAATAATCCAGTCCAAGAGAGGATTTCGCTTTATTTTGACAGCAATGGATTTGTCAACTGGATTTCAACTAGCTCTGCCAATGAGAGGATATACTGCAGAAGAAACCGCTCAAAATTTCCTCTCTATTTTCTCTGTCATTGGTGCACACAAAGCTATTCTTTCCGATCAAGGACATAATTTCATGTCAAAAGGTTTGGTCTTTTATTTACGTATTCAAAGAATTCCATCCTGAATGTAACGGGAAACTAGAAAGGTTTCATTCATCTTTAAAGTCTGTGTTGAGAAAATAAGGAAGACTGGTCTGTAGTTCTTGATTTGGTTTTGTACTTCTTGCATAACTTGCTGTACACAAGACTTGGGCACACACTATGTGAACTAACATTTCTCAAACCTACCCATCATATTCTTTCTACTTTAAAGTGTGTTTGGTCTTCTTCTGATTCGGACTCTGTTGATGTTCCCACATGTCATTCTGATTTAGATGCCCACTTATCATTGACGCTTCAATCTTTGAAGGACAGATGGAAAGATAAGGTCGTTGAAATGAGGTCTAAGAGAGATGGTCTACGCATAAGTCACGCCCCGCTTTGCAAGAAGTTGGTGCCCATGAAACGCAGCTGTGCCTGACTCAGCATTAGCACGTACGGTTGGGGCGGGTCGGAGTCAACTTGTACTAAAACATCCTTGCGCACAAAAATAATAGATCCAGAATCTACTCTATTGTACCGCTCCTGAATGGACTAGTTCAAACTACTTTGCCAGTAGGGCCACAAGGCTCGACCCTATTCTAACTGTTGAGAGTCTAGTGCTAGTAAATGGAACGTTGAGAAAGTTGAACTGTTGATAGTGATACCTGGAGATCCTAGGAAGACAGTCCAGTAAATAGCTGTCACACATTCATTAATCGCAAAGTCGGGCACATCCAAACTAGAGCCAGGAAATAAACATAATACATGTTATCTAGCTAAATCTATTGTTACTATTATCTTACTGAGGTTGAACAGAAGATCTTTAATAGTTTACATGGTGAAGGCAATCTTACAATAGTTTTTATCATCTTTAGGGATTCAGTTAGATGAGTTAATGTCTCCAAAACAGGATTTATACTGTTAAGAAAATCCGTACCATTCAATGCAATGGACAAGACACTCAACTGTGGTTTGAAGCATCAGTGTTACTTGATAAAGATAATATCTTATAAAGTTACACTGATGTTCAAACCACAGTCAAGCATCTTGTCCATTGCATTGAATGGTAATATTTGAATTGTAATGTATTGATAGAATATTAAATAAGTCTTTCAAGATGTAAACAAATTCTTTCTTCCAATTGTAGGGAGGTTGTGCTGTAGTTCAAATAATATATCAAAACAATTAGAGCTAGCCTTGAATCTAAGAAGTAAATACTATCATAAATGTAATCTTAAAAGTTCAAACTCTTACCAGTACTTAGCACTAATGCAGATATGATAAATAGCTTTAAATTAAGCATCTTTACTTGAAGTGCTGACAAATAGATGGCGTCAATACCTAGGATTGCGTTTATACCAATTATTGCGTTTATACGTTTATACCAGTGACTGCATCACTGTGCTGCAACATGACGTAGAGTCTTTAAAATACCTTACCCAAAACGCCCTCATCTTGGTCGAATCTGCTCAGCATGACCACCTGCGTAAGCTTGCTTACTTAAAACTATCGTTGTTTAAGTATAGTTACGTGAAGTTATTAAGGTATTAGCATACTTTTATAGCAGAGCTGTTCTCCGATTAGGGACTGTATCATTCTCTTGGAAACAAGTATGGCATACCCGTAGCCAGGGGGAGTTCTGGTGGGGGGAGGGGGGGGGGTTTCGGTCGAACCCCCCTTTTGAGTGACCGGAAGTAAATTATTTAGCCACACCTCACATTTAACTTATGGTATGTCGACTTCTGGTCGATCGTTTCTAAATCGCAATGGAATATTCTGCTATTTATCTATATATATACTTCATACTCTATATGTGGACGGCCTAGTCTGATTCCAAGCTTTCAAATAAACATTGAGCTCCTTGATTGCAAAACACCGCTCTCGTTATGGCACTGATAAAGCAAGCTACGCTACAACTATTTTTTTATGGTGTGTCGTAATGTACTTATTTAGATAACTTATAGTACGAAAGGCCTATTAATGGTTCACTGTTTGTGTACAGCTCACGGTAGTGGTTAGAAGCCTGGTTACATGAGAACGATATAGCGTTAGCAGTTTACCGCTTATTGCTGATAGTCAGCAGTGTTCAATGAATTTATTAATAGAACACAAGGAACGTCAGACAAATTATTAGTTTTGGCATATTTTTCCCCCTTCTTTTTCGCTTTTTAAAGAATAAACGAAGAAAACAAAAGTAGGTGTGCTTTCTTGCGTTTCTATGAAATCCGAACCCCCCTGTGCAAATTCCAGGCTACAGGCCTGTATGGGTACCATTTGCAAATTTATGATCGAAAGTACAACTAGCCTGATCCTTCTGACGCTGACAACACAAATGCTATAAGTAGCAGTCATTGATGAGCTAAGTGAACTCTACACGGTTCAGGGGATAACACTACCGAAAATCGGGGATCTTTTTATCGAGCGAAGCGAGCGAGATACTGTTAGGGGTGGACAGTTGAAGTCGGGTATATGTTCGCTATATGTGACAGTCTTTGGGAAAAGGTACAAATTCTTTGGGAAAAGGTACAAATTCTTTGGGAAAAGGTACAAATTCTTTGTAAAACTGTTTTTTGTTTATTTAGAAAATTATAGTACAGTAAATTACCTACCTGCTGATACCCTGCATAATGCTTAAATGATGTGACCTCCTAAACAACCATTGTAACCATTAATTTGAGAAAACGTGTCTCAAAACATTAGCTTCCTATTTTTACTTAATTGCCAAGTTAAGTATAGAGCGTACTTGAGCCACTTGTCAACTGAACACAGCATTCATACTTTGCCCAGATGTGAAAGAATGGATACAGATTATGAAAAAGTGAAAAAAAGGAGGAAAGTCAATACTTTGATCTAACGCGTATTTGCCTGTACTGCAAAATATGTGTTTGGCGAATTTGTACTTTTCCCACGGCCTGTCACATATGTATATCCGTATTTCCCCGAATAGATCACGTACGGGCTATTTTTTTCTAGCATTCTAACTGTGCACGGACTATTCGAGGGCGCGGTCTATTTCCTATTTATAAGTATACTAGTGGTGTGCTTGAGCACAAATGGCGAGCGAGCCTTAAACTACACTATTGTTAAATGATTGATTTTAACAACTAACACTCAAGCTACTAAAATAAAGTCGAGTTATTAAATTACGTATGCGGTAAAGGGGATTCAATGCCATAGTAACCACTCCCCGCAACTGTTTGAATTGAAAAAGAAGCAACAAAATCAAGTCACGTTATTTTAAGTTTTCTTTGTGACATTCATTATAGTCGTTGTAACGCACTTTCACACAATTGAACATACCTACGCAAGACTTACCTTCGTTGTTCGTCTAGTGGACAATGAATTTACAAGTTAATGCTGTTGAGTAGGGCTTATAACTGTGACAAATAGCGACTAACTCGAATAGAAATGGAGCTCCCATAAGTTTTTGCGTTTTAACTGCACCCGCAAAAGAATTCAAAGCGGTAAACAATTCAATTTCTTAGGTGATACGGGTAATCGTCGCTAAACCGGAGGATTCTGTTTAGTGAAGTTTGGGACGGCGTCGAACGTGGAGCGAACACAAAAATACAGAGGGTCAAAGTACAAAATGACATACATACGTCCAAACATAATTCATTGAACACTGCTGACTATCAGCAATAAGCGGTAAACTGCTAACGCTATATCGTTCTCGTGTAACCAGGCTTCTAACCACTACCGTGAGCTGTACACAAACAGTGAACCATTAATAGGCCTTTCGTACTATAAGTTATCTAAATAAGTACATTACGACACACCATAAAAAAATAGTTGTAGCGTAGCTTGCTTTATCAGTGCCATAACGAGAGCGGTGTTTTGTAATCAAGGAGCTCAATGTTTATTTGAAAGCTTGGAATCAGACTAGGCCGTCCACATATAGAGTATGAAGTATATATATAGCTAAATAGCAGAATATTCCATTGCGATTTAGACACGATCGACCAGAAGTCGACATACCATAAGTTAAATGTGAGGTGTGGCTAAATAATTTTTACTTCCGGTCACTCAAAAGGGGGGTTCGACCGAAACCCCCCCTCCCCCCACCAGAACTCCCCCTGGCTACGGGTATGCCATACTTGTTTCCAAGAGAGTGATACAGTCCCTATCGGAGAACAGCTCTGCTATAAAAGTATGCTAATACCTTAATAACTTCACGTAACTATACTTAAACAACGATAGTTTTAAGTAAGCAAGCTTACGCAAATGGTCATGCTGAGCAGATTCGACCAAGATGAGGGTGTTTTGGGTAAAGTATTTTAAAGACTCTACGTCATGTTGCAGCACAGATGCAGTCACTGGTATAAACGTATAAACGCAATAATTGGTATAAACGTAATCCTAGGTATTGACGCCATCTATTTGTCAGCAGTCTTCAAGTAAATATGCTTAATTTAAATATCTGCATTAGTGCTAAGTACTGGTAAGAGTTTGAACTTTTAAGATTACATTTATGATAGTATTTACTTCTTAAATTCAAGGCTAGCTCTAATTGTTTTGATATATTATTTGAACTACAGCACAACCTCCCTACAATTGGAAGAAAGAATTTGTTTACATCCTGAAAGACTTATTTAATATTCTATCAATACAATACAATTCAAATGTTACCATTCAATGCAATGGACAAGATGCTTGAATGTGGTTTGAACATCAGTGTAACTTTATAAGATATTATCTTTATCAAGTAACACTGATGCTTCAAACCACAGTCGAGTGTCTTGTCCATTACATTGAATGGTATGGATTTTCTTAACCATATGGATCCTGTTTTGGAGACATTAACTCCTCTAACTGAATCCCTAAAGATAAACACTATTGTAAGATTGCCTTCATCATGTATACTTTTAAAGATCTTCTTCTGTTCAACCTCAGTAAGATAATAGTAATAATAGATTTAGCTAGATAACATGTATTATGTTTATTTCACCATTTTAGCTGGCTCTAGTTTGGATGTGCCCGACTTTGCGATTAATGAATGTGTGACAGCTATTTACTGGACTGTCTTCCTAGGATCTCCAGGTATCACTATCAACAGTTCAACTTTCTCAACGTTCCATTTACTAGCACTAGACTCTCAACAGTTTTACAATGCTAAAGAAGGCTCGAAAAAGACCTATAATATTGGACTAACAGATTCCAGGTAGAGAATATAAATTGCAGTTCTAATTAGTCAGACCTCAGAATCACAAATTTTAAACGTTTTTATAGTGTTAAGATAATAGTGGACACATTTTATAATCCTATATTGTTTAAAAATATTTTTAGCTATGTATTATATAGTCTTTAAATATTATTTTTACAGCACTCAGCAACAATTACAATCAACTCCAATTATTAAATGTATCCCCAGTACTCCCAAAGTAAGCAAAGTCACAGTCCAACCACAACAACCTGGAAACCTGGAACATCAAGTCAACACCATCAACAGATCCTCATCTGCAGTAATCCTCTCAGGCTCATATCTACAACAACAACAATAACAAGCTGCTAACAAAATGAAACTCTCTGACTCCAGCCCCCATTTGAGTGTACTATGTACAAGTGAATGTGTTCAATCTACTCTGTTAACGATAGCTCATCATATTGCCACCTCTTCCCAGGAAGATTCTTACATACCATGAGGAAAGTATCCACTTCTACTAATTTGCCTTGTCCCTGTAATCATGAAGACATTAAGTTTACACTAATTCATGTGAAGCCAATAGACACAATGGAACAGATATAGAACTATAAATGATGTAATTTATAGTATTGGACTTATCAGTATTTCTTATGTATGACTTGTATAATAAGTTTATGAGTACAAATTCTGATTGATTAAATTATGCTTGTGCATTACTGCTACACTATATAAATAGATAAGGTGACTATGATTACAATATTGCTTAGCTTTAAATCTAGATTAAACATTCAAAACATCATCTGCATCTTCAAACCTGGATACAAGAGGGGACAATTTCAAAACCCTCTCAGTCTTTGGCGCCCCCACACTCTTTGAGCTTGAAAAACCCACAGAATAGGCCATTGTTGTTAGGGCATGTTAATCTTACTTCCGCTTTCCCGAGTTATTATATTTCTGCAGGCCAGCAAGTACTAATATGAGAAAGCACTTATCTGGAATAAAGACTGGAAGACTGTCGCATCTCAAGAAATAGCCCCGTCACTATTTCGGACTTCACCTGCAAAGCTACCCCTGAAGTTTAGAAGTCGATGTTTTATATATCATTTTCTTATCCTTGCGTGTATGCCATAACGATGAGCTTTTTTTTTGTTTGTTGAATTCTATTTTAGGTTTCTATATACTCGCATTACCAAGTGTAGTATTGTTGATTATTTCTGTAAAATTTCGTATATTAAAATATCACATTGTTATAGGGTCGAGCCTTGTGGCCCTACGCCAGGCAAAGTAGTTTGAACTATAGCCGTTAGTCCATTCAGGAGCGGTACAATAGAGTAGATTCTGGATCTATTATTTTTGTGCGCAAGGATGTTTTAGTACAAGTTGACTCCGCCCCGCCCCAACCGTACGTGCGTAATGCTGAGTCAGGCACAGCTGCGTTTCACGGGCACCAACTTCTTGCAAAGCGGGGCGTGACTTATGCGTAGACCATCTCTCTTAGACCTCATCTCAACGACCTTATCTTTCCATCTGTCCTTCAAAGATTGAAGCGTCAATGATAAGTGGGCATCTAAATCAGAAAGACATGTGGGAACATCAACAGAGTCCAAATCAGAAGAAGACCAAACACACTTTAAAGTAGAAAGAATATGATGGGTAGGTTTGAGAAATGTTAGTTCACATAGTGTGTGCCCAAGTCTTGTGTACAGCAAGTTATGCAAGAAGTACAAAACCAAATCAAGAACTACAGACCAGTCTTCCTTATTTTCTCAACACAGACTTTAAAGATGAATGAAACCTTTCTAGTTTCCCGTTACACTCAGGATGGAATTCTTTGAATACGTAAATAAAAGACCAAACCTTTTGACATGAAATTATGTCCTTGATCGGAAAGAATAGTTGTGTGTGCACCAATGACAGAGAAAATAGAGAGGAAATTTTGAGCGGTTTCTTCTGCAGTATATCCTCTCATTGGCAGAGCTATAGTATGTCCAAGTTGAGTTGGCACGACCGCAAGCGCGGTAATTGAGGAATGCATTTAGTACTTTACCGGAAGCAATTTAGTCATGTGAATCCAAGTCAATTAAGCGCGCAAACGTCAACGTTGCACGTGAAAAAGGGGCGGTAGCACAGGTGCGCATTAATACTGTAACCATTGAAAGAAAGAAATTTAGTGAAGTTTATGGAGTTTTTCGGGCGCTGTACAGCTTATCTCGTCTGTTTTCAATGATATTTATGTTTCTTATGCGCAGATAATGTACAGCAGATGGAAAACGCAAACTGGTGGGAGTTCTTCTAAAGAGACAGGATTAAAATCAGTGGATTCTACCTACTGTGTCCCAAGAAATATTCTGATGTTCACAGGATTCAGCAGTACAGCACTGTAAACTTGTAGCTAAAGTTACTAGACTTTCATGTTAAATAAAATTATCAATTCTTTCATTTATTTATAATAAGGTATATGAAAATTGATGAAATGATAGAATGTAAGTAGTACACATACAAAAAATAGTTGTGATCCGAGTTGAAGGTGGAGTTCTGCCAGAGTTGGTCCTAATTCTTACAATAAACGGCATCTATAATAGTGAAGAAAAGGAATTGGCATAAACACGGCTTTGACAAGCACACAATTTAACTGAAACAGCGTAAGTGTGGCTGTATTACAAGTTGCTAGCTAAATGATAGCTATATCACTGAAATTGTTATTGAACAGGTAGACAAATAATCATACCAACATCCTATCAGGTGGTCCTGTACCCTCTGCAACAACAGAACACTCCGTCTATCCCTTTCCACACTAGAAACCTAAGCTAATCGCGATATAAAGCTAGAAACACAGCAATCTGAGAAGAAGCCGCTCATTGTTTACAAAATTCTTAATGAAGACTGTCCGCGTGATAAATTGAGCCATACCGCGTGACTAAAAGCGGGCGCGTTTTGAGCGGGAAACCTGTGGTTTTTTCTATTCCCATAGACTTTTGTATTGAGTTTGGGAATAGCACTTTCTCTCCGGTTTTGGAGTTTACTGAGGGAATATTTTTAACCGCTTCGGCACGAGCTTTCCAATGGTGCAAACCCCGGATGCGTAGCTGCTTCCGTTCTAAAGTTATTCAAGTTTTTCTTGTGGCCAACTCAACTTGGACATACTATAGTTGAAATCCAGTTGACAAATCCATTGCTGTCAAAATAAAGCGAAATCCTGTCTTGGACTGGATTATTAATAAGGGAGCCTTAGGTGGAGCTGATTTGTTGTGATGTCGCAGCTATACAACAAATTGGCTCCACATAAGGCTCCCTTATGTCCCTCCGAAGTGATTGTAACCAGATCCCTTATTAACCGATTACACACGAATAAAAATTTTAATTGCGCCTTACGTAATGCAGTCACGGGCGCACGCGAGTCACAGAGGATTGATTGCTAGGTGGTAAGGTGACACTAAGCGAGAGAAAGAAGACGAACGTTTGAAGATTGCCTCGGGGACAGTTTTATCGAACGATAGAGTATGCTCTAGGCTATTGGGAAAGCTTAAATTCGACGCTAAGGAGCTGTTCCCGACTTAAAAATAACAAAGTACTCGCACCGTTTGGCAAAAACTTTTATGGCATCACACTGAGGCTCTTAGTAAGCACACTAGTAAGGTAGGAAGTATGGTTTCATGGCTGAAGCATTTTGCTACTGGATCATAGAGGTAAGAGAATGTGTTTTTGCACACATCTGTCTTACATTCAGGAAGAATTTGTTGATATTTATTTAGGGTGTGGTTTATTTTGAACTGAGCAATCTGTTATAAATTTTGTGAACAGAGAAGCTTTTTATGGCTTTTGTGTATGAAAACAGGTACATCACAAATGATAGAATATTTGAGTGTATTCAGTTTGGTAACTCCAAGGTGTCTTTACTTTTGATGTGCTGGTAGGCTGCATTGTTGACAGAATAGTTGGTGATCTTACTATCAAGTGCAACTGGTCATAGCTTAATAGAAGTATATGTCAGAGGGCTCCCTGCAGTCTCACCTGTTGTATAACAATATTTATTTTTACTTATTGCTATAAAGAATGTGGTTAAAATTCCTGTAGAAATCGCTACTTTTCAGAATCATCAATTCCGTTGTCTCGTCAGAGTCCTTGACCATCTAGTAACTACTGCAGTCACTACACCCATCAGTACTGAAGTCATTCTTGCTGCATCAAACTCCTCGTCACTACCACCAGAGTTACTGCCATTCTGGTCACTGCCATCCTTGTCACTGCCATGCTGTGCCAGGTCAAGAATATTGTCTTCATCACTAGGATGCTGAAGTGCCAGTGTTCCACTTGCCAAGATAGCTTTCTACTTGTTTTATCATGAGCAGTTATAGCTAAAGTAATATTGGTTTCTAAAAAATTATTCTGTGTACCTTTATTATATTATGAAATATATTTTCAATTTATACTTTATTAGAAAGAAGTCTTATTGTTGTGACAAAATTTACTCAACATTTTCTTATGGCAGTCTATGTATTTTATAAGCCTAAAATATACTTACAACAATATAGAATCGTCTGCAATTGTGATTGGTGGCTTCCTTGACTCCACAAGGCTGTAGGGCAAAATGGACACGAAGACACATTTTTGACGCATTTTCGCGTCCTCCGCGGTTATCGAATTTTCTCAATTGACGCGTATTTGCATCTTCCGCGATTTAAAAAAAAAGCAAAAAAAAAGCATGCAACAGCTAAAAATGCAAATGTGCCAAACTGTAAGGATATGACGAACACTCACGTCCACGTTGTTGTGTGGCCAGCTGAGGCAATAATGAAGTTGTCATGGGAACTGGCTCATATGATGTCATCGTGGACACTCCAGGATTAAGTGCAGTCATGCCATTGTCTGGTCGAGTGCTCCGGGACGGTTGATTGGTTGCTACGGGAATAGCAAATGCAAATACTGATAGAAATAAAAACAAAATAAAAATGTTGTTTCAGATCATGATTGATTGACTTTTACTTTCCTTCCACCACCCACCTCTACAACATCAACCCTTAAAAAATGTACACGCACATGGGCCAACATAACATAAATGTCCACTTAGCCGAAGTCGATTGCTCAGAAAACAATTAATTAAAATTTTTGAATGTAATCACAGGGGATGAGACACGATTCACTCATGCCACTCCAGGACTCAACAAGTCCATCCATGGATACACGTCTGCTCAAATTATTTGTCGTATAACCAACACTTTCACCCACACATCAGCCGAGTAATGTGATCACATTTGCTTCAAGTAGTGTGTATGTGTGTGTGCACATGTAGTATTGGCAAAAGTAGAGTTTTAGGATTTCAATTTACTTCAAACAAATTGAATCTAACGAAACTGATACCGTTCAAGTAATAATTTGCTCACTGTTACATCTAAACAAGAACTTCCATGAGAAAACATTCAGAGCAAGCTTATGATTTAAAAAAATAATATTTTTTTAAATCATGGCCATTTTCACAGAATTGAGTTCACAGCTCATATTTAATTACAACTCACTTTCAATCGCACATGCACCATATTGTTCTCCTATAAAGTCTCTAATATAACAATAGCAGCAATTCAGCCTCCTCAGTATTACCAACCGTTTGACATGCACACGTGTCATGTACTCATGGACCCAAACTGGCTCAAGTTCAGTCAAGTGAATACATTTTTTGCATATCTTTACAATCACCCTTTGCCAATTTTTCTCGATCAGACTAGGGACCCCCCCCAAAATCTTACTTAAATAGCCAAATACTAAAGTAATATCATACCTTCCTATCATACATCACACAGACACACACACAAATGCAAATTCTCTTGCAACTTCTAGCGGTTATGCGCACCTGGCAGCGCCAGGATGCCTGTGCACTAAGCAGACACTATGAGCCATGCAAGCAAAGCCCCTGGAGCCGGGCTAGGAACTCGCAGGAGAACAGGTCTTTCCTCATAGCAAGTGCCGCGGGAACCCGAAGTCCCACTTGGACCATTGCTGTTTCATGAGTGAAGGCCTTGAATTTGCACCCCAGCAAATGCCAGGTCCCCAATCACAGCTGGGTGGACTGGTGGGGCTGGTAGAAAGTAGATGGAAAATCAGATGGAAAATTGCCCAGAGTTGGGCTTGAACTCAGGACCTCAGGCCCTGAGCCAAGGACACGACCACTACACCACACAGCCACCACAGCCACCACACACACACACACACACACACACACACACACACACGTGTGTGCATACCCACAGTCACATCCAATTAGATGTGTATCACATATCTAAAGTACGGGATTTCGGTTTATTTTTCTTTGTTATAGTAGCCTTCTTGTTCCCACAGTTTATATAATAGCCATATAGCCAGTGATTGCTGGTCGTTTTCTTTATGTTTGCAATAAAAACTAATCAATTCAAAGCAAAACAATTATGCTTGTAGTATACACACCAGCTGGTCTAGTGTCACAGCTGGTCTAGTGTCACAGCAGGTCTAGTGTCACAGCAGGTCTAGTGTCACAGCTGGTCTAGTGTCACAGCTGGTCTAGTGTCACAGCTGGTCTAGTGTCACAGCAGGTCTAGTGTCACAGCTGGTCTAGTGTCACAGCTGGTCTAGTGTCACAGCTGGTCTAGTGTCACAGCAGGTCTAGTGTCACAACAGGTCTAGTGTCACAGCTGGTCTAGTGTCACAGCAGGTCTAGTGTCACAGCTGGTCTAGTGTCACAACTGGTCTAGTGTCACAGCTGGTCTAGTCAAGCAGGTAGTGTCACAGCTGGTCTAGTGTCACAGCTGGTCTAGTGTCACAGCTGGTCTAGTGTCACAGCTGGTCTAGTGTTACAGCTGGTCTAGTGTCACAGCAGGTCTAGTGTCACAGCTGGTCTAGTGTCACAGCTGGTCTAGTGTCACAGCTGGTCTAGTGTCACAGCTGGTCTAAGTCACAGCAGGTCTAGTGTCACAGCTGGTCTAGTGCCACAGCTGGTCTAGTGTCACAGCTGGTCTAGTGTCACAGCTGGTCTAGTGTCACAGCTGGTCTAGTCACAGCAGGTCTAGTGTCACAGCTGGTCTAGTGTCACAGCATGTCTAGTGTCACAGCTGGTCTAGTCACAGAAGGTAGTGTCACAGCTGGTCTAGTGTCACCAGGTCTAGTGTCACAGCAGGTCTAATGTCACAGCAGGTCTAGTGTCACAGCTGGTCTAGTCACAGAAGGTAGTGTCACAGCAGGTCTAGTGTCACAGCAGGTCTAGTGTCACAGCTGGTCTAGTGTCAGCTGGTCTAGTGTCACAGCTGGTCTAGTGTCACAGCTGGTCTATAAGTGTCATAGCTGGTCTAGTGTCATGGCAGGCAGGTCTAGTGTCACAGCTGGTCTAGTGTCACAGCTGGTCTAGTGTCAAGGCAGGCAGGTCTAGTGTCACAGCTGGACTGGTTAAGGTTGAATATTGAAATTACACTACAGAATGAAAGGCTCACAAGTGGGTGGACTTGAGCATGCTGTATAAAAGTGAATGAGTGAAATTGTAATGGATGTCTCGGAGCCAAACTCTATGTTTTAAAAGCTGAGGAGATTAATTTGGAAGGGTCAGTTATGCCAGATTACTGCGGCTCTTAGTGATGTTAATCAAATTCAGTCAACCACAAAGTACGACTTTCAAAAAAAATATATATAAAAAAGGTGTCTTGTGATCGCTTTTGTAGGCAGTTTAATTACTTAACTAGAAGAATGTAACTCATAATCCAGAAAGTTTAAAAACACAAACACACACACAGATGTATAATAGAGTACACAAGTCACTGGCCACTGAGTGCACCACCCTTTTACCCATACACACTCACACACACACACACACACACACTCTCTCTCACACACACACGACTGTTGACTTACTCTGGCAATCTATTTTAGGGCAGGAACATCTATCCAGAGGTATGACTGTCTGTGGGACTATTGGGATGCGGACAGAAGATTCTGGAACTATAACCTCCACCTGTACCAGACAGAGGCATGTATAAAACATTTGGGATTTGCATTCATAACTCCTTAAACTATAGCCTTGCATTGTTAGTAACTAACCTTGCCGAGAGAAAACTTCTAATTGACTTAAAAATAAATTGTAACATTTGGGATTTGCATTCATAACTCCTTAAACTCTAGCCTTGCATTGTTAGTAACTAACCTTGCCAAAATAAAACTTCTAATAAACTTAAAAATATTGTAATGTCTTTGATGTTATAGCTATAACAACAAAAACTGCAACAACAAAGAACAGCAACAGCTAAGAACTTCAAGGACTCACCCCGACTTCGATGGAGGACAGATCAGAAGACTGCAGGACTGTAATGTTCAGAGCCACATTCGCTGGTCCTACGCTGACGGTCTCAGTCCTGGACTGAGTCACCACCTCATCTACTATGATGGAATTGTTGACGGAGAAGACAAACCTCACTCCAGGGACTGATAGACAAGGAAGAACAGTGAGGTTGGAACTCACTGGAACGGAGAACAGACTAAGGTCACATGAAACGGACGAGCAATCAGAGATGTCACCGGTAAGGCACACGCCTCCAGACGTCCGGGAGGCCAGCTGCAGTGCACTGCACGTGGAGGAGGGCGGTGCAGGCGGCACAGTGCAGGGGTAGGATGAAGGACCCACTGAAGAGCAATTGGATCGGTCAATGGGAATTTCAGTTGGAGGTATGACGGTAGAGTTGCGATACCAGAACATGGTCACCTAGAAATACGCGACAACTAATTCTTTAAGACGTATAGTACATGATGTAGCTCAAATTCACAAGATACATCCATATTCATCAAAATTCACTGAGGCTCATTCACTCGT
>WLWD01003875.1_pt1 | contig 19558 bp, 15 predicted proteins | sample 6712731 | NCBI WGS metagenome assembly WLWD01 (sample SAMN12718690, study PRJNA576275) | sponge metagenome | isolation source: marine sponge | host: Mycale hentscheli | place: New Zealand: South Island, Marlborough, Capsize Point | collected 2014-11-01
GTTCTAACTGGAAAAAAACCCAGTTTTTGTAGGAATCAAGTTGGACTATGAACTATAGCTTATTAAATTCCATACATAATAAAGAAATGCCTAATTAATGTCAGTTATTTAATGAATTTCTAGAGTAAAAATGGTCATTTGCAGTCTGAGTAATCACCAACGTGTGCTGTATAATTGCACAATGCATATGCATGTGTACTTGACTTATACCATGGTACTTCCAAACCGTCCAATCAGATTGCTCAACTTGTGGTGAATAGATTTCCTAGAGTTTGGTATGGGATTTACACATAGTGTAAATCCTGTACCAACAGAATGAAGGACTGGTGCAACCGACTTGCACCATGGCTCTAGGTTATAGGAAACACATGAAAACCACTAACTATCACTACGGTGAGTGTGTGAAACTCCACTAACTATCACTACGGTGAGTGTGTGAAACTTTGGAAAATGCCCACTGACTGGTGATAGCATATAAACATTATTTATGGATCTGCTTCAGTTTTCTACTCACACAGTTCAGTGCCCTAGATGAAAGAGTGTGTAACAAAACAATAAACTGCCTTTCCAATACAACCAAAATCCTATATACATGATCACACAACATTGGAAAGATATAAAACACTAATATTAAATTTTTTTTAAAATAAGGGGGGGGGGGGGGGGAATGGCTTTCTAGAAGAAACAATCCTACCATTACGTACAGTAGATTATAATGACAAGTCAGTATGTGCTGTAAAAAAAAAAAATTGCTTGTGTTTAGTTTCTTAACTTTAGTGATTACTTAATATGAAATGCCCTAGCAACAAAGTAGGTTGACACCCTAGCCTAGCAACGGGTGTGGATGATACCTTGGAGTCTAACCGAGACTGAAAGAATGCACATTACCACTGCCAAACTTCACTTACCCCCCACATGGTCACAGTGACTTTTAAAATAATATGTATACGTTAAGTATCATGAGTTTGTAAGGGAATCCTCACACCTCAAATGTCTCCACTTACCACCTCTAGAGACAGCCACAGGGCTGCACAGGTCTTCACTCTTGGACTTAATCTAAAAAGACGGAAAAAAGAGAAATATGATACACTTGTAACAAATGCCGGAGTTGTCAGTTCCTCCCGGACATGCCCCAGTCTCTCTTAACTACGACCTTTACGGACGCACGATCACTGCCTTAGCAACCTAGATACTACCTGACTGAAGGTCACGCTGCTAGAATGGATACATCTTGCAGCTATAACAATGAATACAGTAACGAGCTCATTAAAATCTATCTATTTGGTAAGTGACCACATAAAGGACAAGCAATGATAACAGTTTCTATTGGAACAACCAAATACGTGCTCCAGCTATCCTATCCCACCTCCACACCCTGCATGCACTTGGTGCTCCAGCTATCCTATCCCACCTCCACACCCTGCATGCACTCGGTGCTCCAGCTATCCTATCCCACCTCCACACCCTGCATGCACTCGGTGCTCCAGCTATCCTATCTCACCTCCACACCCTGCATGCACTTAGTGCTCCAGCTATCCTATCCCACCTCCACACCCTGCATGCACTCGGTGCTCCAGCTTATTTTTTTTTTTTTTTTTTCCCCCGATCCACCTCCACACCCTGCATGCACTCGGTGCTCCAGCTATCCTATCCCACCTCCACACCCTGCATGCACTTAGTGCTCCAGCTATCCTATCCCACCTCCACACCCTGCATGCACTCGGTGCTCCAGCTATCCTATCCCACCTCCACACCCTGCATGCACTCGGTGCTCCAGCTATCCTATCCCACCTCCACACCCTGCATGCACTCGTTGAATACTGGCTTATAAATATATAAAATAATAATTAAAATTGTAGGCAACCAAAACCAAATAAAGAGACACCACTAAGTCCTGCTGGTGTCGTTGGGTGCATGACTAATATTTGTTTTTCTAATAAAATAGTGTATGTTATTAATGCCACATTTCTCAGTTTCGTGACTGATGAGAACATGCACACTTTAATGCGCCCATTCTTGCCGGCTTTTACTAAACATGACAAGAATGTTACGCACATATACAAGCTGAGTTGCCTAATCGTGTTCCCTTGTCGGAGCAGCAACTGACATCCAGAACTACTTGTTGATGAAAGCTGTACTTCATGTTTGCAGCTGATGATGCAATTATGGTGCTGTTCTCAAAACCAAGAAAGAATGCCTAAACTCTCCATAGGCCTAACTCCTATGACATCAGTTGCTATAGGCGATGACATCAGTTACAGTGATACAATGATCACTTTCAATATGCTTTTGTAACCATCACTCGCCAATAAACACCACGCCCACACTGTATTAACTCTGCCGGCCACACAAAGTTGAGCACTGTTTGAGTAAGCAAGTTCATTTTTTATTGCACGTCAGTCAGTCAGGATCATTCAATTCTCCACGCACTCGAGTTCGGTATGTCAACAACAAAAATATAAAGAGCTGTTGTTCCGAGAAACCTACATGGGTAAGTTTAAAGTTCACAAGTCACAGGGCGTGAGACAGTCAACAGGTAATCCGACTTGCAACGATGGACTGCTTACACCAAATACAGCACATCTCAACACACACACATGCATACCAATTCTATCACTTGTCTGTTGACCATTAAGTGTTCCACTCCAGAGTTTATCTTTAGACAAAGCTAGTGCCAAGAACACAACAGCAGATCCACCACTACCTTATGTGATCACGTCAGATGACTGGCAATACCACAATCTCTCAGAATAGCCTTGTACGTTCACGAGAAGATTCCCCGGCAACGTAGCGGGATGCGTAGAGCTACTACTAATTATTCCGACCAATCAAGAGTTAGTCTACATAAAGTGCTCATAAACACACTCCATGCATTCCAGAGGCGTGCAGTAGACACAACCTCTCTTCAGCCCATCCACGCACTCTCAAGCAAAAACAATTCAAAGACAATGCTACTTGAAAAGTCTCATACTGACACCATCATCATCCAGTACACAGACACACCCTCACACCTCATTCTCTGATCAAATATGTGCCGCTGAGTGCTTTCCTTGTGAGTGTGTCTGTCAGTATGCACCATTGGATGCTTCACTCTCATCACTAGCCCAACTCATGGCCTGGTCAAAAGGCATCTTCATGTTGACAAACAGATGTACTTGCTAGCTGGATGTGCTGTGAACGGTGAGGTCATTTCATCTGTCAAATAAACAAACTTCCAGCAATAAAGATGGGCGTCCAACTCACTTGGAATAATACACATAAATCAAGTCAATATATTCCCCTAATAGTATGGCGCGTAAATTTCCTATTCAAAATTGTATGGGTAAAATCACTGTTCAATTGAATCGCACGTGGAAAATAAAATAGCACAGTAACTAAGTGAAATACCACGGTAGCTAAGTGAAATAGTACAGGTAAGTGCGCATGTGTGCAGCTCTATCCTTGGAAGCATACAGTACGAGTAGTTTCTAGTCGGAGACTATGTAATTCTTTAGCACAGACACTCTGCCTGTATTAGACAGAATTTTTTCAACAAATTAGGAGGAGCTATTGGTTGAAAATGAAGTTTCAGAGGAAGCTAATACTGAGATACAGAGATAATGAGTGAACAATGAAGTGTAGCCACACTGCAAATGATTATTAAGAAAAGCTGGCCTACTATTAGTGAGTGACAGCACGGGTAACCTGCTTAGGGATCAATAGCACTCGTAAGCAATTGAAATAGCATGAAGTGAAACCGAGTGCTAGTTCAATCACGTTACTTATGCTGTTAATTCCGAATAGCACGGTTACCTGTGCTATTACTCATACTAGTTGAGAAGATGAGACTAATAATGTACATATTATTAGCAGAATACGACACAAGATTCTGCTGTCTATTTCCCTTATCTCACAGTTTGGTTTGATATTTTTTCTTCAGGTTGTCTTCCAACCCTCCTCAGACATGTAACCTAGGTTCTGCCTGTAACCTAGGTTCTGCCTGTAACCTAGGTTCTGCCTGTAACCTAGGTTCTGCCTGTAACCTAGGTTCTGCCTGTAACCTAAGTTCTGCCTGTAACCTAGGTTCTGCCTGTAACCTAGGTTCTGCCTGTAACCTAGGTTCTGCCTGTAACCTAGGTTCTGCCTGTAACCTAGGTTCTGCCTGTAACCTAGGTTCTGCCTGTAACCTAGGTTCTGCCTGTAACCTAGGTTCTGCCTGTAACCTAGGTTCTGCCTGTCACTTGTTTAAGTGGACTAGAAAGTAAGTCTCTTCCTGCACTGTTCAGAACCTCTATTTGCTCTCTCTTCAGTTTCTGGCTAGATGAGCTAGCTCTCAACTGACTCCTGTGGCTGGTGAACAATACACCAGTAAAACTATTGTGTTACCCTGACAGCAGTAATCACTAATAACACTAAACTCATGTGGAACGTGGGTATTATTTAGAATCATATCTATCTACCTCTTTCACATATAATTCCCATCATAAAGCACATGTAATGTGTGAAAACACACACATACACGGTATATACATAGCATACTAGAACAATTCTCTATGATCCCTCTCAGGACCAATTGCATACCTGATTCTTTAGGAATGTACAGAATTTATCCAAACCTTCTTCATGCATGTGGAGGAGAGGGAACAGTTTGAAATATCTGGGAACAAATGTACACATATCCAATAAAGCGCGTGTTACTGTCTCCAACTCACTTGTCAGCACTAGCTTCATCCCCATCTGAAATAGCCTGTGTGAACTTTGACCTGACAATCTCCGAGAGTTTGTTCTCAAACTGCTGTAGTTGCTGGAATGAATTACTCGTGAAGGATGAAGGAAGTTCTGTAGGCACAAGAGAAATCAGTACTAGTCAGGGAATATGAGGAGAGAAGGAGCTGGTATGTGGAGAACAAAATATACTGACAATAATGTACCATGAGTGAACATCAGTCTGGGTTGACTCCAACAGAGTTATCACATCTTAACACAGAGTTCTAACATTGAGTTATCACATCTTAACACAGAGTTCTAACATTGAGTTATCACATCTTAACACAGAGTTCTAACATTGAGCTATCACATCTTAACACAGAATTCGAACATTGAGTATCACATATTAACACAGAGTTCTAACATGAGTTTCACATCTTCACACAGAGTGTAACACTTGAGGTTATCACTCTTAACACAGAGTTCTAAAATTGAGTTATTACTCTACACAGAGTCTAACATTGAGTTTCACATTTAAACACAGAGTTCTAAACATTTGAGCGATCACATCTTAACACAGACAGCTCTAACATTGAGTTATCACATCTTCAACACAGAATCTAACATTGAGTTACACATCTACACAGGGTTTCTAACACTTAACATATCACATTCTTAACACCGAAATTTGAGTTATCACATCTTAACACAGAATTATAACATTGATGTCTATTCACTCTTAAAACAGAGTTTCTAACATGAGTATAACACATCTTAAACACAGAATTTCTAACATTGAGCTATCACATCTTAACACCGAGTTCTAACATTGAGTTATCCACATCTTAACACCAGAGTTCTAACATTGAGTTATCACATTTAAAACCGAGTTCTAACATTGAGTATCACATCTCTTAACCCATGAGTTCTACATTGAGTTTATCACATTCTTAACACAGAGAGTTCTAACATTGCAGTTATCCAACTTCTTAACAAGAGTTTAACATTGAGTTATCACATCTTAACACAGTTCTACACTTGAGCTCACATCTTAACACAGAGTTCTACTGCGTTATCACATCTTAACAAAGAGTTCGAACATGAGTTATCACTTTAACCACAGAGATCTAAAATTGAGGTTAGTTATCCACATCTTACACAGAGTTTAACATTGAGTTATCACATCTTAACACAGAGTTCTAACATTGAGTTATCACATCTTAACACAGAGTTCTAACATTGAGCTATCACATCTTAACACAGAGTTCTAACATTGAGTTATCACATCTTAACACAGAGTTCTAACATTGAGCTATCACATCTTAACACAGAGTTCTAACATTGAGTTATCACATCTTAACACAGAGTTCTAACATTGAGTTATCACATCTTAACACAGAGTTCTAACATTGAGTTATCACATCTTAACACAGAGTTCTAACATTGAGTTATCACATCTTAACACAGAGTTCTAACATTGAGTTATCACATCTTAACACAGAGTTGTAAACATTGAGTTATCACATCTTAACATAGAGTTGTAACATTGAGTTATCACATCTTAACACAGTTGTAACATTGAGCTATCACATCTTAACACAGAGTTCTAACATTGAGTTATCACATCTTAACACAGAGTTCTAACATTGAGTTATCACATCTTAACACAGAGTTCTAACATTGAGCTATCACATCTTAATGAAGTAACCAATTTCTGGTGAAATACCTTGTATCAATTATTGGTGAGTGAGTGCAGCAAGTGAGACACTTACAGGGGTACAGGGTTACACAATTGAGATGCCGTGATGCTTATTTATTTTTTGCTTACTTGTGTGGTATGTGCGATCCCCTTTTTTTGCCCGTGTCACTAATTACGTAAGTTGGTAAAACGTCTTGAAAGTGATGAGCCTGTCGGCTATATGAGCTTCAAAAGCTAGCTACATGTGGTCTTGGAGCAGACTGGGTTCGTCAAGTTAGAACATTTCAATTAATGCCAAGGGCTGTAGCTCATAGTTGCTGTCACTTTAAAGCTAGGCTAGCTCGCTTGCCATTTGTGCTCAAGCACACCACTAGATATACATGTAAAAGGGTCGAGGTGGGTGTGGCCAAGTTGGACCTCATGATGTATTGGAAAACCATCGTTCAACACTGGACAAGACCCCAATAAACACATCACAGAATGAAGAAGGATGAGAAAATGGAAAATTGGTTTGTAAGTTTCATTAAAAAAGTGATTCTTTCTCCACAAGATATTCTGTATACACAACACCTCGGAACCTCTCAACATCTCATCACTGGTCCCTCTTAACTCTCTCTCGACCATCCTTGTCCCAATATTAAGTACTGGTAGTGATCTAACCTCCTGTTGATGACCATGTGCACTCCAATGGGAAAACTTCTGATCAAACTTCCTTACATAAGGAAGTAACAACTAAAACTCAATTCTTTTAGATTGCATATTTCCCAGAGTGGGCTGTAGCTCGAGTTGCCCTATGACTAAGTTTGTGTCAGCCTTCATTGAGTATGTCAGTAGTGAGTTGCACTGGGACCAGCTGCTGAGAGTTGGAGGAGGATGGGCTGTGTTGCTACAGCTGTTCACACTCACTCTCTACATCATAGAATATTATACCAGCTCATCACGTGGGAGACGCTAATTAACACGCTCCATAATCCCTAATAGCACCTTAAAATTGCCAAATGATGTGGGACTTTCTTCGGAGTATTTTATAACAGGAATAGATTAGATAAGTAGTCCCTTAACAGCCCATTGCCACAAGCTGGCCCATAAACTCATCTACAGAACCTCTGCCGCACGCACGCACATGCACACCTTGATAATAATCCCCCACCCACTCGATGATCCCAACCATGGCAACGGCACTTGTATAATGTAATAATCAATGTGGTAAGCTGAGCAGATTTAATAATTGAGTTTTATTTCTGCTTTCCAATCAGACACCACATCCGGCCCTGGCAGACTCGATACTAAAGTGTATCATAGTATATAACTATACAGAAGGTAGGAACACTCCTTCTAAATCACTACAATCACAACAAACCCTGTCAATGTCAAATTCCTTCTTCTGTGACTCTTATGGGAAGAAGTCCGCTAACAAGGAAGTGCCACTGCACGCCCCAGCCTCTAGGCTTTCGCTTCTGGAGTGTCTGGCTATGCTATGACTGTATTGTTCATGCATCTGTTGAAATATCACTCCTGCAGAAATACCAGCGATACAATAGGAGCAGACAAAACTTGCTGACACGCGTACTACTAACTCTAATCAAACACCGCCCACCTTCACGTGTTAATGGCCTCATAAGAACTTGATCACATTAATGCTTGTTTTCCTTTCATTCACACATACCTACCAACCTCCACTTTGTGATGTAACACTCACACACATACATACACAAACATGTATTATTTCTCAGCCATCCTTTTTGTGTGATAAATCGCTCACAGGAAATAGAGCACATTGCAAGGTACTTTTATGTCCAAGAAAGTAATTCTTACAAGCATTACAGAGATATGGAACGCAACTGAACTGTTCTATTCCACAAGACTGTTCATTACAGAGATATGGAACGCAACTGAACTGTTCTATTCCACAAGACTGTTCATTACAGAGATATGGAACACAACTGAACTGTTCTATTCCACAACGACTGTTCATTACAGAGATATGGAACACAACTGAACGTTCTATTCCACAAGACTGTTCATTACAGAGATATGGAACACAACTGAACTGTTCTATTCCACAAGACTGTTCATTACAGAGATATGGAACACAACTGAACTGTTCTATTCCACAAGACTGTTCATTACAGAGATATGGAACGCAACTGAACTGTTCTATTCCACAAGACTGTTCATTACAGAGATATGGAACGCAACTGAACTGTTCTATTCCACAAGACTGTTCATTACAGAGATATGGAACGCAACTGAACTGTTCTATTCCACAAGACTGTTCATTACAGAGATATGGAACGCAACTGAACTGTTCTATTCCACAAGACTGTTCATTACAGAGATATGGAACGCAACTGAACTGTTCTATTCCACAAGACTGTTCATTACAGAGTTAGGGAACGCAACTGAACTGTTCTATTCCACAAGACTGTTCATTACAGAGATATGGAACGCAACTGAACTGTTCTATTCCACAAGACTGTTCATTACAGAGATATGGAACGCAACTGAACTGTTCTATTCCACAAGACTGTTCATTACAGAGATATGGAACACAACTGAACTGTTCTATTCCACAAGACTGTTCATTACAGAGATATGGAACGCAACTGAACTGTTCTATTCCACAAGACTGTTCATTACAGAGATATGGAACGCAACTGAACTGTTCTATTCCACAAGACTGTTCATTACAGAGATATGGAACGCAACTGAACTGTTCTATTCCACAAGACTGTTCATTACAGAGTTAGGGAACGCAACTGAACTGTTCTATTCCACAAGACTGTTCATTACAGAGATATGGAACGCAACTGAACTGTTCTATTCCACAAGACTGTTCATTACAGAGATATGGAACGCAACTGAACTGTTCTATTCCACAAGACTGTTCATTACAGAGATATGGAACGCAACTGAACTGTTCTATTCCACAAGACTGTTCATTACAGAGATATGGAACGCAACTGAACTGTTCTATTCCACAAGACTGTTCATTCAATTTGAACCACCAAAAGTGTTTGCTAACATGTAAACATCACAGATTCCTATTACTAAAGCTTTGTTTATTGTCTGGCACAAGCATGCCACCTACTTACAAACTAGTACCCACAAAGCAATACCAGTGCATTAAAAGGGAAAAAAAGGAATAAAAGAGGCAAAGCAAAGTTATTGCTCCATCAACTAGAGCCCCTTCATAACACATGCTTACCCCATTGTGAGTTTGTGTGTTCGTGCAGTTATTTCTGTGCTCCAATCGTACCATCACTCAGCGATGGTCGACTACGTACATAAATCATCTCACATTAGGATAGTTCTAACTCTGCTTGCACAGATAATAAATCATGTTATTTTTCTTCCATTGAATCCGGTGAAGTAATTGCTTGCTGTTCAGAAGTCAATTTGACTTAGTGGTAAACTATAAACAACATTTCTATACAATGGTACATGTTCAAGCTCTCATGCCAATTATATATATATATATATATACACTCGTGTTCACGCTCAGTCCTATCTCTTTCTCAATATGTAGTGTGCATCCCCTCCTGTCTGTTTCTCTGGCTGTGTAATCTAATTCTTAATTATATTTCTTTATCACAGCTCAATCGTTTTCAGTGTCTGAAAAAGCAAAACAAATTCTGTCTGTTAGAGAGACATTACTGACAGTGGCTGAAAGTGGTGGAACAGAGTTTACATCAAGATATTAACTAGGTAAAAACATTGCAGAACCATCAGCATTACACAATCCCCCTCCTGCAGGAGTCTCCTTGTCCTCCCTTTCAGCTTTCTAATCTACCATATCTATTTAGTTTTCCATTTAGTAACTCGTTGTTGAGCAACTGAAAGACTTTCACCGCACAGCAACTTCTTGCCATCATAACTTCAGAACTACTCGTCTCACAAATTATTTCTTTTTCAAAATTATGCCCATTATTTTTCACATCTGTTATGGCATTAATTCTAAATACTTCTGTTGCATAGTTTTGCATTATACATAAGTAGTAGAAGTGGGCTGGAAAGGGTTAAGAAATCACCACACCCCCTATTCCACTTGATGGACACATTCAATGAACTAAATGAAGTACACTTGAGAATATCCTGAACCTCTTCAGGTAAACTTTCACTAAGAGGGATGGTGGGGGAGGGGGGAGTGCCCTTTACTGCTCAATATGAAGCACCAAAGGTGCGAACCCTCAGTGCTATTAAACACTACCTAGCTATTACAATATAATCTCCTTCCAAAAGAACAAGCAATCTGTTAGCTATTTTTAATGAGGTATCAAAATAGCTCGACCAATGAAAATGGTACATGGAAACGCTGTCTTCATAAGAGAAGAAGCTAAACTAGCCAGAAACACTCACCTGTATACATTTTCAACGCGAAACTTCACTTCTTTCAACTCCGTTAACTTCCCCAGAGTAACGCTTAGGAGCCTGAGCATAAAGCTAAGTACACCGCTTGGCTGCAGAAATTATTTGCTCACGTGATTATGACATGATGCTAAGGGGCGTTGCCCATAAAAGCTGGTACCTACGCATAGTTGAAAGCTTTGCTCTTTCTCAACGAATAGCCCGAAATTAAAAAAAGTAGCACAATAAAAGGTCTTAAATCTTCGTCCTGAGTAAGTTCATACCTAATCAATTGTTAATTGTCAGTAATCTCCAAAATCAGAGCGTGACAGACAGACAGACAGACAGACAGACAGGACGACTACTATAACCCTCTCGCGCATGCGCGCTGAGGGTTAATAATGCTTAGATTCAGCTTCATCCATACTCACCTTGTTCTTGACCTGGTATGACCTCTTTCAGCAATGATTGGTCTAGACTCAGATAATGATGCACCTGAATGGCAGCCTGCACGTATCACAAACAATGAAAATAAAATAAAATAATGTAGCAACTATTTTCAAACCAGGCATGTGAATCAGTTCTTGCAACTAGTGAATTCCAATACATCATTTTAAACCAGTCCTCCAACATGCCATTGAAATGCTAACGAGTGCTATTAGAATTGCATGTGGAAATAAGGTCTAAATATCCAATCCCCATGGCACACAAGCCCCCTTCAATTATTTTCATTAATATTTTTACACAATACTTTCCATTCATCAAACTGTGGCACTTTCACCCTGTAGAAAGTTTCTAGTTTCTATGTGAGTGTGGTGACAAACAGGAAATAAAACTAAAATAGAAAATAGCTCAGAGAAAATTAACCTCCCCCTTCTATTAAGTTCAGTATTACCTTCTCATAATCTTCTTTGTGTAAGTAGCGCTGCACTTCTTCCACACAGCTCTGTATCACACACACACACACACACACACACTATCTAGTGGTAACAATTTTATAGTTGTCTGTGCAGAAGTTAGTATTATATTTGCCTAACATGAGACTGCAGAATTTACAAGTGTAACAACACCGTTACATTATATTTTTGTTCATAGGAACAAACTATTGCATTCAAAACATTCCAGACTCCTGGGTTCCTGCCATTCTTCTTACGCTCCAATACAACTGGTGTTCTGTCAGTCTGCCCCCAATTCATTGTTAAGAATGCAATGAAACATTCAACCAGAGAAGCCAATAGGACCCCTGTCTACACTCAGCCTGTGCCACCAGACTAGATGCCTTCACAATGGGACAGTTCTAATAGCCCCTAGAGAGTGCCAGTAATATAGCTGGGAGCTCCCTGAGGGCAGAGACAAGCATTGTTCACACAGTGCTGTCATGTGTTTCCCCCTCTCCTCAGTAGCCTATTCACATTTTACTCTCAACCACACTAAGCCTGTGTGGTGGCAAGCCACTTTCACAATGACCACTATGCATGGTTACAGGGTACTCACCTAATTAACTAGACACTATACAACTACTTGACAATTAGGCTAATGGGCTATTGGGGAATGTCCATTAGTATTCACACTTCTACTAACATTCCTGAAAAATACAACCACTTGTGGCTACTGTAATCTGATCCTTCTGAGTGGAGCCCGGGTAGTTCCCGCCATGCACCCCAATATAATTAAATACCTACACATTAAAATAAACACTATTGGCCCTTGGAATATCTCATTACTTGTATGACATCATAGAATTTCCCTTAAAAATACACATATTAAAATGAGACACACACTAAAAGGTTTCTTACAAACTCAAATTAATGTACACGTTGGGACAAAACATTTAATTGACTATTCAGAGGTCTTTTGGGTGCACACCACTCTTTATCTCCAATTTGTTCTATTGAGCTTTTGAGAACGAAGTATATGCCTATACTAAAAGAGAATTCCAGCTTAAAATTTGAGGAAAAATTGATTAAAATTCTTTAAAGTTCCAATTATCATCATCATCATCATCATCATCATCATCATCATCATCATCATCATCATTACTACATTATCATCACTATTTAATTGTTAATGCTTTTACTGTCCTTATTACCACAGTAAGAAATTGATAATTCTATGGACTCGTGGTAACATTGATATTTCTGTAACTCTTTCGTTCAGTAAATCAGAAAATATGCAGTAGTCCCCACATTCACCTCACTTTTTTTGTCTAATTTTTTTCTTTCTTCTTTTTCTTATTCTTCAGTTTCCGTCTAAACATGTTTATTGCACCTCACCTATTCTGGTCTGAATTAATACCTATCCTTTCATTCCCATTTGTTTCTCCCGCACAACTACACCCCTCCCTCCCGCACAACTACACCCCTCCCTCCCTCCCGCACAACTACACCCCTCCCTCCCGCACAACTACACCCCTCCCTCCCGCACAACTACACCCCTCCCCTACCTCAGCACAATACACCCCTCCCTCCCGCACAGACACCCTCCCTCCCTCCGCACAACTTACACAACTCCCCTCCTCCGCACAACTACACCCCTCCCTCCATCCCCGCACAAATACACCCTCCCTCCAGCACAAACTACCCCATCCCTCCCGCAAACTACACCCCTCCCTCCCGCACAATACCACCCCGCCCCCTCCCTCACACAAGACACAACTACACCCCTCCCGCCCCGCACAAATACACCCCATTCCTCCCTCCAGCAAATACACCCTCCCTCCATCCCGCCACCACAACTCACAAACTACACCCCTCCCTCCCGCACACCTCCACCCCCCCTTCCACGCACAAAACTACCACCCCTCCTCCCGCACAATACACCCCCTCCCCCTCCCCTACCCGCACAACTCCACCCCTCCCCTCCCGCACAAATACCCCTCCTCCCGCACACACTTCTCCCTCCTCCCCCCTACCCAGAACCAATACCTAAACACAAAGCACTCCAAATCCCGCCCACAAACTACACCCTCCCTACGCACACACCACCACTACACCCTCCCTCCCGCTACAAACTACCACCTCCTTCAAGACCCCAACTACACCCCTCCCTCCCTCCCGCAAAACTACACCCCTCCCTCCGCACAACTAAACCCTCCCTCCATCCAGCAACAATTAATCCTCCATCCCTCCCGCAAAACTAACACCCCTCCCTCCCTCCCGCCACAACTCACCCCTCCCCTACCGCAACAACTACACCCCTCCCTCCCGCACAACTACACCCCTCCCTCTCTCACAACTTCATCCCTCCCTCCATTTGTCTGCCCAATTCTTTCACTTGTAACCTCTGAACGTAAAACTCTGAAGTACTGACCTTCAGATCAATGACATCATCCACCTGCTTCATAGCTGCATAGACATGTCCCTACAAGCAAATTTAAAACAACAAATCACTAAAATAACATGTAAGTACATCCATGTCTCACGTATCTTACATTATTAGTGTACGTATCACACTCATGTGATCAACCACATGTACTTACAATACATTGACCAACCACATGTACTTACAATACATTGATCAGGTAACTCAATGAACACAGTACATATGAACATAAACATACCTCTCCCCCTTTTTCAACACAGATATTACTAACTATGAAGTGCTCCAGAACCCTTACGTAATACAGTGCCAACACCAAGGATGGAATGAGAGACTTAGATCTAGGATCAGTGGACCATGTAATGGCACCTGGGATACATGGAGCGACCACTTTCATGTGGTGAGAAATAATCTATAAATAATAATTAACCTTCAGAAGTCTAGTAACATTACCTGATGGGGATTGACTAACATGAGATGTGTGTGTATGTGTGCGTGTGCGTGTGCGTGTGCGTGTGTATGAGTCCTCGCAGTCCCTCCCTAATCGAGTCTGAATGCTTCACTTTCCCAACTATTGAAGACAGATAGACTTGATGATCAACAAACTGGTTTTTGAGAACCGGGCGTGGCACTTTGGACTTGCAAACACATTGGATAAAGGGGATTCCACCAGGCCATTACACAAAACACTTTCTGTATCTCCTTAAACTGATCAACAGATTCAGTCACTCAATATTTTCAGTGTTGGATTTGCTTTGTTTTATTGAAGGACAGTTTCAGTTTGCCAAGCTTCACTTCCCCCTACATTTGCTGTGACATCATCACTATGACATCACCAATCACACACCCTCACTGGAAAAATGAAGTAGAAAGACAAATGCCTCAGTTTCCAGCACTCACTCATTCACAGCTAACTCTGCATTACTATGGACCACCAAAGGAGCAAACCCTCAGTGCTACTATACACTCATTCACAGCTAACTCTGCATTACTATGGACCACCAAAGGAGCAAACCCTCAGTGCTACTATACACTCATTCACAGCTAACTCTGCATTACTATGGACCACCAAAGGAGCAAACCCTCAGTGCTACTATACACTCATTCACAGCTAACTCTGCATTACTATGGACCACCAAAGGAGCAAACCCTCAGTGCTACTATACACTCATTCACAGCTAACTCTGCATTACTATGGACCACCAAAGGAGCAAACCCTCAGTGCTACTATACACTCATTCACAGCTAACTCTGCATTACTATGGACCACCAAAGGAGCAAACCCTCAGTGCTACTATACACTCATTCACAGCTAACTCTGCATTACTATGGACCACCAAAGGAGCAAACCCTCAGTGCTACTATACACTCATTCACAGCTAACTCTGCATTACTATGGACCACCAAAGGAGCAAACCCTCAGTGCTACTATACACTCATTCACAGCTAACTCTGCATTACTATGGACCACCAAAGGAGCAAACCCTCAGTGCTACTATACACTCATTCACAGCTAACTCTGCATTACTATGGACCACCAAAGGAGCAAACCCTCAGTGCTACTATACACTCATTCACAGCTAACTCTGCATTACTATGGACCACCAAAGGAGCAAACCCTCAGTGCTACTATACACTCATTCACAGCTAACTCTGCATTACTATGGACCACCAAAGGAGCAAACCCTCAGTGCTACTATACACTCATTCACAGCTAACTCTGCATTACTATGGACCACCAAAGGAGCAAACCCTCAGTGCTACTATACACTCATTCACAGCTAACTCTGCATTACTATGGACCACCAAAGGAGCAAACCCTCAGTGCTACTATACACTCATTCACAGCTAACTCTGCATTACTATGGACCACCAAAGGAGCAAACCCTCAGTGCTACTATACACTCATTCACAGCTAACTCTGCATTACTATGGACCACCAAAGGAGCAAACCCTCAGTGCTACTATACACTCATTCACAGCTAACTCTGCATTACTATGGACCACCAAAGGAGCAAACCCTCAGTGCTACTATACACTCATTCACAGCTAACTCTGCATTACTATGGACCACCAAAGGAGCAAACCCTCAGTGCTACTATACACTCATTCACAGCTAACTCTGCATTACTATGGACCACCAAAGGAGCAAACCCTCAGTGCTACTATACACTCATTCACAGCTAACTCTGCATTACTATGGACCACCAAAGGAGCAAACCCTCAGTGCTACTATACACTAGCTAGATATTACAAATCATTTCATATACCAAAAGAATAGTTTATATGGTGTAACCACAATCAGGTATGAGTATAAGTTCGTACAACAAATAGTAGACATAAGTGTTCTCTTCCTGAGAAGCTACACATTAAAGAGACACTCACCAGTTGTTTCAATATGTAACTACAACTCCACCACTTGCTTAACTTTTCAGCATAGCCATAAACTAAACTGCTACGGGAAGCAAGAAATAATTTGCTCATGTGACTATGACATGATGATAGGGGCCACAATTGCTATATAGTAGCTATGCGGAGCTGTGTCTGCTTCGCTATTCACTAAATGGCCCAAAATAATAATAATAATAATAAAGCACAATAAAAAGACCTTCAATGGTTAATTGTCAGTAATCACCAATCAGAGCATGACTGAGGATAAACAGACAATCAGACAGACAAACAGACAGACACATAGACAGACAAACAGACAGACAATACGTGCTATAACCCTCTTGTGCATGCACAGTGAGGGTTCATTCAAAGCTGAGACTATATTCATTCACAGCTAACACTGAATTGTCTGGCTACTGACTGCTTGTTAAAGTGTATCCCTACCTAGCATCTACAATCAATGTCACTCAATAATACATGGTATATGCCTAACTGCAGGTACATAGCATACACCTGACTGCAGGTACATAGCATACACCTGACTGCAGGTACATAGCATACACCTGACTGCAGGTACATAGCATACACCTGACTGCAGGTACATAGCACACACCTGACTGCAGGTACATAGCATACACCTGACTGCAGGTACATAGCATACACCTGACTGCAGGTACATAGCATACACCTGACTGCAGGTACATAGCATACACCTGACTGCAGGTACATAGCATACACCTGACTGCAGGTACATAGCATACACCTGACTGCAGGTACATAGCACACACCTGACTGCAGGTACATAGCACACACCTGACTGCAGGTACATAGCATACACCTGACTGCAGGTACATAGCATACACCTGACTGCAGGTACATAGCATACACCTGACTGCAGGTACATAGCATACACCTGACTGCAGGTACATAGCATACACCTGACTGCAGGTACATAGCATACACCTGACTGCAGGTACATAGCATACACCTGACTGCAGGTACATAGCACACACCTGACTGCAGGTACATAGCACACACCTGACTGCAGGTACATAGCATACACCTGACTGCAGGTACATAGCACACACCTGACTGCAGGTACATAGCATACACCTGACTGCAGGTACATAGCATACACCTGACTGCAGGTACATAGCATACACCTGACTGCAGGTACATAGCATACACCTGACTGCAGGTACATAGCATACACCTGACTGCAATTACATAGCATACCCTGACGCAGGTACATAGCATACCCCTGAACGGCAAGGTACATAGCACACACCTGACTGCAGGTACATATGCACACACCTTACTGCAGGTACAATAGCATACACCTGACCTGCAGGTACAATATCAACACACCTTGACTGCAGGTACATAGCATACACCGGACCGCAGGTACAATATCAACACAACCTGACTGCAGTACATAGCAGAACCACCTGACTGCAGTACATAGCACACACACAGCTACATTTATAATCGCACCATCAAAATTGACCACACACTCTACTACTTCCTCTTCCATTTCTAATTTACCCCCCCCCCTCCAACACACACACACACACACACACACACACACACACACACAACCTTTGCAACATCCAGCAGCCTGACTTTCCTGCTCACAGACTCTGCCAGTTCACTAGCCTTGCTCATTGATGTGTGTAGTTCCAGGGCGTCAGCTCCAAGTGTGCGCAGAGTGGGTCTAAGACATCGCATCATGAAAGGTTCATTCTCTATAAATCTGGACTCCAATGTCAGTCTTAAATATTACTACCAAACAATAGTGTTGAATTGAATTCCTATGGTCACAGAACAACAAATCACTTACACATTAATTATCATGCAATTTCATGGACTACAAATATGGGCCATATGGAATTAACACATGAATTAATACCACAATATGGGCAATAAAAATTAGTATAAAATAAGAAGTTAATATGAATTAATATAAACTTAAATAGATGCATATTACACATTACTATTATTCTATTACATATTGCAGTGTGATATCGTAACAGCTCTGCATTCCTCCATGGATCAAGCTTAGCTCACCTCATATGCTGGAATGAAGACATTTTAACATGTAGCTGGGTTTGTTCCTCCAGCAACAGGTCAAGATCTCCAACCAGAGCCTTCTACTAACACAATGCAAAATGACACACTAGTGCACCATTGACATCACTTTAGGCAACTCCAACTGATACTTCCTTTCCAGTCCACCACCCGCATCTTAATGGTCTGGCAGACTCATTATACTTTCTTTTTTTTGTATTATATAAAAATTTGTATTACAGGGAATACTGTCACATGGTATGGTAAAAGTTAAAGCATTTAGTTATGTTCTCTCTTATTGCACCTCATGGGAATTTCTATAGCAATGCTTGAAGAAGTTGGCAAGCTACAGTATTAAATCTTTTCACCAATCCGGTCTGTAAAACTAGTTCAAAGGAAACTCACTGTTAATTGACACGAGTAATGCCCAAAAGTGTTTCTTAATCAATTTTTTAAATTGTCTTTTGCAGAAGAGTTTCACCACAGCAAGTGTATTGAATTATTTGTCATTTTCGTGTGGTGCTTAGCTATAAAATTCAAGTCACTCAGAAAAATAGTTTGCTTCACTATTACTAAAAAATCCCAGTTAATAAGTTAAAATAATGATATTCATAGTAAAACATATATACCTCCCTCCCTCATCATATTTACAGGCATGGGTGGATGGGGAAACTAAAGTCTCAATCGGATTATTAATAATAATGGGTTGTTTAAACAATTACATCTTATTAATGCACACCATAATTACAGCAATTGTTAGATTTAAGATTTAGCAAAACTGACTTCCTTCTGCTGAAGTTGCTTATATCGCTCTGCAGCTTTTTCCACGGACATTATCACGTCACTTCCAATATCTTCAGACATTGCTTTTATTGTTTATACGAACCAATTGCAATCCATTTAGACTTTCCCCCACCACAACTTCGCAAAATTCGCGATATTTGGATGGTGTGACGCACGATTCGGTGGTGACGTACGCACGATGTTTGGTGTGGGCGGCCGGCCGCGGCCGGCCCGCCGCTCACTAACCGCGCCCGCGCCATAGTTTCA
>WLWD01000139.1_pt1 | contig 19555 bp, 12 predicted proteins | sample 6712731 | NCBI WGS metagenome assembly WLWD01 (sample SAMN12718690, study PRJNA576275) | sponge metagenome | isolation source: marine sponge | host: Mycale hentscheli | place: New Zealand: South Island, Marlborough, Capsize Point | collected 2014-11-01
CTAATGGTAGAATATCCATCTATGCCGATTAGATTAGATACATAGGAGACGATAGCGAAGATGGCAGTAAGTGTGGTTACTGTCCTCCATATTGTTTGACTTCTTGTCCTGCCATTACTAGCAGATGCTATGAGAGACTCTAAACTGCAAATAAATAGAATCTTCTCCTTGTAACCTCCTCCTGTGAAGTAGAAGTTGCCTTCATGGAATGTTGATCGCATGTTCCAGTATGAAGAAGGAAGTGAGTCTGCAGTCGTCCAATGGTCGTTGAGTAGAATTTCCACTATGTCCAAGTACTCGCCATGTGAGCCAATCCCACCAGCCACGACCAGTACCTCCGGTGATCCTCCACTAACTGATGATGTCCAGATGCGACGAGTAGGCATGGCACGTAGCGATGGCTTCCAGTCTAGACCAGTAGTACTAGTCAACAGAGAGTTAGTGGGTTCATAAGTGGAGGGATGCTCTCCACCAACCAATACAAACTTAGACTGGTAGGTAGTTAGGGACGAGTTGTAATATGGTGCATCAGTAGTAGTCCATGAGTGAAGGTCAGTAGAGATGTGAAGTGTGCGATAATTAGAATCCATAACTAGCAGTTTATCATGTAATACTGCACATTGTACAGGCCGGACATCCTCACTCCATGTATGGCAGTGCTCCCAGTGAAGTGAGACTGGAGTATGGAGATCTCTCTAAATACAAACAAATAAATATATAATTAAAGTGATAAATAAACAAACACACAAACAAACAGCACTAAGTGCTATTTAAATGAGACTTTAACTTGCAAACACACAAACAAACTTATACAAGACTACAAAAATCTTATAAACAAACACACAAACAAATTTATTCCTATATCAGCAATGATAACAACAGCAACTCTATAACATGCTAACACACAAACATACAATTTCTCACACAATGATTAAATACAATACAATATTTTAATAAATGAAATAGTAAAAAAACAATGCTGAGAAATTTAAAATAAACAAACACACAAACATACAACTGGTACAATGCGTAAATATGTGCACAGAAACACATGATATTCCAAACACATAATAAGAGAATATGTTGTTTCTTCCTGTGCTAAAATAATGTACAGTAGGCACCAGAAAAAATAGGTTTTCAATTTGTTCAGTAGAATGATTTTTTTTTTTACACAGAAGGAGCTATAGCAGAAAAAACAAACAAAACGATATGGTAGTTGATAAAATATAGTTTTTCGGTTCGACGATGTTAACATTTTAATCTTCACTGTTTACCACATGCATCACTTCCAGGAATGAAAAAAAAAAGATGCTATTTTAAATATTGGGGCCATCAGTGGCTTAGATATTCTTACTTCTAGAGACCCAACTGTAGCTGGTAGAAAGACTAAGAAGTAGGAACCTGTCAGAAAAGCAAGTTCAGCAAAAATACAGTCAGTCTGCTTAATTGAAGCGAGTCAGTTTTTTTAATTGTGCAAGCTGTTTAGCATGATACCTATAGCATTTAGAAGGTAGTACAAGGCCTTAGCTAGTACAAGGCCTTAGCTTACAGATAGCTGTGGAAGAATTCTAGCTTTTAGTAGTAGCTAAATCAACCCCCCAAAAAAACTAAGCAGATAAATAACATTACAACAAATATACATTGTGCTAACTTACCGTATTTCTGGAACAAACTAGACTTCAAACGGAACAAACTATTATAGACTTCAAATGACTAGAGTAAAATAGTTACAAACTATAGCAAAAAGAGAGGGATAGTCTTGTCTAACTATCCTCAAAAACACACTACAACTAAAAAAAGAGAGGGAAAATCATGTCTGAGCATGCTCATAAAAAGAACCTGGTGTTTATTTTCAAGAGCATGCTCAGGAACATAACTTTTACCATGGAGGTTAACTCCCAGTTAACCGGGGTTAACATCGGCACTGGGGCTGCAGGGCAACAGGAAAAGGGTCGACCGGAAACCTAAGGATAACGGGTAAGGTGGAAGGGAGTATATAGGTTTGAGCGGGAGGCCAAGAGTCCTCGTGTTAGCAGTCAGACAAACCAACAGCAGGCCAGCCGGGCTAGTGACTGGGGAGTCGAGAAAGCGAGTTTGCGTTCACTGATAGATCGTTGGGTCAAACAGAAGAGGGGTCCGCATGGCTAGTGGCGAGGCGTCAGGTTCCGGGGCAGCCCCGGTGGTTGCAGCTATAAACCTGGACGACAGGACTATGGAGGCCATAATCGCTGGGGTTGTTGGAAAGATCCAGGAGGCACAGAGAAGCGGCGGAGGGGGAGGTGAGCGAAGGGGTAGCCTAGTTTAGGGAGGGGGGGGGGGGGGGGGGGGGATCCCCGCGCCAGCCCTCCTCCAGCCTCTGAGGTTGTGAAATCATAGGGAGCTAGGCGGAAGCCCCCCTCCTAGGATAGTTAGAGGGGTGCCGATGGCTTTGGCGCAGACTAGCCGGCAGGGCACAGCACTATAATAAAAGGGAGCTGGGTGGCAGTGCCACCGTGCAGTGAACTGATGCCAGAGCACGAGCATGGAGCATGGCAGAGCTAGAATGCTAGGCCTACAGGGTCAACAGTGCAAGGGCCCAGGCAAACGAGCTGGTTTGGTGCAGTGCAAGTTGGCCACAGGGCAGGCATGGACACGTTTGCTTGGCTGGGGCGTGGCTTGGGACGGTTTGCAGAGAGCCGTCGGCATGGGAGCAGTGAGAGTGGGCTAGCGAGGGCATGCCAGCAGGGCACTTGGGCCAACAGTGCGAGGGCCCAGGCGGATTAGTCCAGTGCAGGTGGGCCACAGGGCAGTCACACCACGCTAGCGTGGCCTGAGTCGGTTGCAGAAAGCCGTCGACGTGGTGCCTGTGAGAGCATGCTAGAGAGGGCGGGCCAACAGGGCATGGATATGAACCGGGGATGATGGCAGAGATCCGAGCGTGTGGCAGGCATGTGTACCCTAGCATGGCTAGTGGGTGAGCTGGTGCAGGGGCCACCACGGCATCGAGGGGGGGGGAGGGGGTGGAGGGGCGGGGGTAGGTAAAAGGGGCTAGGGTTGTGGGCTATCTGAGATTGGGCGCTATTACGGGGCTAGACAGTAGGGGCGGCCAGCAAGGGCCATGAGCATTGCAAGTATGACTGATTTTGTTGTCTGGCTGGGCAGGTGGCTGGGGTTCACTCCCAAGCAGCAGCGAATTGGCAAGCAGCGGGGTCCGGGTGTTGCAGGCGGAGCTGGAGGAGACGGGCTCAGCCGGCAGGGAGCCAAGCAGCGAGGTCTTCCTCAGTCCAGGGCCAGCAGGGGCCGAGAGCGGTGACAAAGCGAGGTCACCCATGGTCAGCTTAGGAGCCGGTCTGCCGCCGATCTCCAAGAAGCTAGTGGAGCGTATGCAGGCCGACGAGTACATTGAGTTCTCGGAGCTGCCGCCGGCAAAAGGCAAGGGCAGGCTGAACACCCAGCATGGGGACAACCACCTAGTCGTTGTCCAAGCGGCCGACTTGTTGCAATCTAAACGGGTGATCCCGGACCTGGCTACGTGGTCCCAGTGCTACGTTCTGTACATGGCTGTGCTTTTGGCTCACAAGCCGGGCAGACTTGTTGACCTGATGGGTTATCACGCCTTGATAGCCAGGTGCAGCAAAAAATTCCGGTGGCCGTCGTGGGTCGTGTATGACCAGAACTTCCGTCAGGACGCAGCTGGTAATCCTGACCTGCAGTGGGCCAAAGTTGACCCCAGCTTGTACGCCCAGTGTTTCACGGGGCAAGAGGCATCAAGGGAGAACTGGTGCAGCAAGTGCCAGGGCCTGGACCACCAGTCCGCTGACTGCCCTTATGTGACCAGGAAGCGTCCCTGGAATGCAGGGCCGGGGGCCGCAAGTTCGCCCCAGACTAGGAGCAGCAGCTGGAATGGGCAAGAAATCTGCCAGAAATTTAACAAGTTCCATGGGGACTGTCGGCACGGCAAGAATTGCAAGTATCTGCACGCGTGCAGCGGCTGCAGGGGGCCTCACCCCATATCGAGATGCAAGGCAGGCCCTAACACCCAACAGCAGCAGGACGTATGATGCTAGACGGACTGTGTGCGGAGACATCCTGTGTATTTTGTCCTGTATCATGGTGTCTTATCTGTCGCAGGGACAGTGTTGTGTTATCATGCTTGATTGAAAAGAAAAAAAAAAAAAAAAAGTGCTGAGAACAGGAGGAATGGGTTGGTGGGGGGGGGGGGGCAGGGACAGTGGAGTAAGGGCGGGGGGACTGTGGCAACTGGGTAAGGTGGGCAGTGGGGTTAGCAATGGGTTGGGGTGGACGCGGGCTAAGGGCTCTGGGGGGGAGTTGGCTGGGCAGTAGTGAGAGGCTCGTGGCTAGCAGATGGCAGCTGATCTCATGGCATGCTGTTGTGTCCGTGTCAGATGCAGAGGCAAGTGACGGACACCACTCGGTGCAAGGCAGGCAGGTGCAGGCGCTGGCAGATTGTGCTGGGAAGGAAGGTCCTCCGTTGCCCGAACACTTGACAGTGATATCCACCCCAATGGACTGGGGCATCTGGGCACAGGAGCTAGCGGGCCATCCCGATGCAGTGCTGGTCAGGGAAATTCTTCGCGGGATACGCGAGGGTTTCAGGATCGGCTACAGCAGAGACAGAGCTCCCCTGAAGGCGCGAGGGCAGAATATGCAGTCTGCAGCAGAGCACAGGGACATAGTAGACAAATATCTGGCCGGGGAAATGGAGTCTGGGAGGGTTGCGCTGGCAGGCACCCCCAAGCAGGCCGAAGCATTGGGCATTCACTGCAGCCCTTTCGGAGTCATTCCCAAAAAGAACAGGCCAGGAAAGTTCAGACTGATCCTGAACCTGTCGGCACCTGAGGGGTCTAGCGTAAACGATGGCATTGGCAAGGAGCTGGCCTCTCTGTCTTACGTCACGCTGGATGAGGTGGCTGAGTCCGCAGCGAGGCTGGGGCGCGGGTCACTGCTGGCCAAGATGGACATCAGGCAAGCTTACCGCCAGGTATCCGTCCATCCTGACGACAGGCCCCTGCTGGGTATGCTGTGGAAGGGCAAAGTGTACGTCGACACGACACTCCCTTTCGGCTTGAGGTCTGCCCCATTGCTATTTACTGCGCTAGCTGATGCAGCAGAGTGGGTGATGAAGAGGCGTGGCACGACGCACGTCTTCCACTACGTGGACGACTTCATCACAATGGGGGCTGACCTGGCAGAGTGCACGCAGAACGACAAGATCATACATGAGACCTGCGCCAGGCTGGGTCTCCCGCCGGAGCCAGAGAAGGACGAGGGCCCTGCGACGTGCATAACGTTCCTGGGCATAGATATCGACACCGTGGCAATGGAGCTTCGCTTACCAGCGGACAAGCTGGCACGGCTGACGTCGGAGCTGGCAGGCTGGAGGGGCAGGAAAGCTTGCAAAAAGCGAGACCTCCTCTCCCTGATCGGCGTGCTGTCACACGCATGCAAGGTTGTGAGGGCCGGCAGGACTTTCTTGCGGCGGCTAATAGAGCTCTCGACGACGACAAAGAAGCTGGAGCACTTTGTGAGGCTGAGCAGAGAGGCGAGATCAGACATCGAGTGGTGGTGACAGTTCAGTGCCGGCTGGAATGGTATCAAGCTGCTCAGGAATCCGGCGGAGGCCCGTCCATCCACAACATTGGTGTCGGATGCCTCGGGCTCATGGGGCTGCGGGGCCCATTGGGGCTCGCAGTGGTTCCAGCTCCCGTGGGCTGGCCAGGCAGAGCGGTGGCACATCACTGCGAAGGAGCTGGTGCCGATAGTAGTTGCAGCAGTGCTATGGGGCAGAGACTGGAAAGGGCGGACGGTGCTGGCCAGATGCGACAACTCGGCAGTGGTGTCCATCATTGGCAAAGGTAGCTCGAGAGACAGATAGGCCATGCACCTAGCTAGGTGCCTGGCCTTCTTTCAGGCTGAGTTTGACGTGGTACTGGTGGCGTCCCACATAAAGGGAGCGGAGAACGTGCTGGCGGATGCCCTGTCAAGAAATAACGTGGCTAAATTTCGTGCTCATTGTCCACAGGCAGCAACAGAGCCAACTGCCATCCCGGAGGCGCTGCTGGACCTCCTACTAATCAAGATGCCGGATTGGACTTGTCCCAGCTGGACAGAGCTGTGGAGCGCTATCGTCAGAGCAGTGTAGCGAGCTCCACGGGCAGGGTGTACGGCTCAGCGCAGGAGCGATACAAGAGGTTCTGCAGAGCAGCCCACTCCCGCCCGTGGCCGACGTCGGAACTCCTGCTGTGTCGGTTCGTCACCCACCTGGCAAGTGAAAACGTGTCTGCAGCTACGATCAAGTGCTACCTGGCGGCGATCAGACACGGTCACATCGCCGTGGGCTGCGGGGACCCAGGGATCTGTCAGATGCCGCGGCTAGAGCAAGTGATCAAAGGCATCAAACTGGTCCAAGCGAGATCCACTTCGGCTGGTCGGTCCCCCAAGCTCCCGGTGACTCCTGCCCTGCTGCGGAGGATGAGGTGTACGTGGCGTGCCGAGGGCGACCAGGCCGACAGAGAGATGTTGTGGGCAGCCTGCACGCTATGCTTTTTCGGTTTCTTCAGGTCTGGCGAGATCGCGATTCCCACGGCAGGCTCATTCGACCCTGACTCGCACTTGACGTTCAACGATGTAATGGTGGACAGCCTGCAGTCCCCGCAGCTGGTGAGGGTGAGATTGAAGGTGTCTAAAACAGACCCCTTCAGAAGGGGCGTTGACGTGTTCGTCGGCAGAACCGGGGACGATTTGTGCCCCGTAGCAGCCGTGCTGGCGTACATGGTGAGGAGAGGCAGCGGGCCGGGCCCCTTCTTCAGATTTCAAGACGGGAGCCCGCTAACCAGACCTAGGCTGGTGGCAGAGGTGAAGCGGGTTCTCGAGAAGGCCGGAGTGGACAGCAGAGCCTACGCGGGGCACAGTTTTAGAAGCGGAGCGGCTACGACGGCGGCCGAGCAGGGCGTGGAAGACTCTGTCATAAAGGTGCTGGGCAGGTGGAGGAGTTCGGCGTACCAGCTCTACGTGAGGACTCCCAGGAGGAAGCTGGCCGCCTTCTCGAAGAGACTGGCAGGTGGGAATACACGTTCATCCTCTCCGGCGAGCTGAGGACATATCATGTCAGTGGGCCTTCTCAATATTTGTGGCTGTTCGCCCGTTGCAGTGCTGTCATTGTTCGTTTGTTCTATGTCATTTTAGTGTTATATCTATCGTAGGGGGTGGGTGAATCAAAGGGAATTACGGGGAGGGGTAGTTGGTAGCACAGTCTAGGGAGGTAGCGTATGGTAGGGGGTGGTACCTGAGGGTTCGAGAGGGTTATGGTTTGGGGGGTGGAGGCTTTTATTTTGGCACCGGCAGCGGGTACAAAAATAAGAAGTAATTGGCCAGGCCGAGGGCCAATGTAACCCCAAACCTTTGCCTCTCTGGGCGCGGCGGCAGACCCAACCCGGGTACCGCCCGGCACACACTTAGTCTGATGCAGTTGCAGGTCCTAGACATCAGGTTCATAGAAATCTGAAGCTGTAATTACACCAGTGCAACGGGTTAAATGGAGGTTAACTCCCAGTTAACCGGGGTTAACATCGGCACTGGGGCTGCAGGGCAACAGGAAAAGGGTCGACCGGAAACCTAAGGATAACGGGTAAGGTGGAAGGGAGTATATAGGTTTGAGCGGGAGGCCAAGAGTCCTCGTGTTAGCAGTCAGACAAACCAACAGCAGGCCAGCCGGGCTAGTGACTGGGGAGTCGAGAAAGCGAGTTTCCCACCCACCACAACCCACTCTTAGCTAGGGGTTTGCACAGGGATTAGCACAAGGGGAGGGGGGGGGGGGGGCTCTCCACTAGGGTGGATCTGGCCAGGGTTCACTCTGGTGTGACAGGTACCTGGTTGGGTCTCGGGGGCTGGAGGTTTTTATTTTGGCACCGGCAGCGGGTACAAAAATAAGAAGTAATTGGCCAGGCCGAGGGCCAATGTAACCCCAAACCTTTGCCTCTCTGGGCGCGGCGGCAGACCCAACCCGGGTACCGCCCGGCACACACTTAGTCTGATGCAGTTGCAGGTCCTAGACATCAGGTTCATAGAAATCTGAAGCTGTAATTACACCAGTGCAACGGGTTAACTCTCTTTTTTCCAGTTGCCAGTGCATTTGTTGTGAGCATGCTCAGACATTAGTTTCCCTCTCTTTTTCAGTTGTTAGTATTTTCATGAGCATGCTCGGACATAAATTCCCCTCTACATTTTTCCAGTTGCTGATGCCTAGTTTTATCGAATGTTCAGACTTTAATTTATCTATTTTTTTATTTCAGTTTTTGGAAAAATTATGCTTGAAATTATGCTAAGCACTTGGCATGTGTGTAGGTAGCAGTGTTTTCCCTTCTTTCAAACCTTTTGTAAAAGTTATCTATACAAACAGTGGGCCAGTGAAAAAGATTGGATCTAATAAACAAACAATGGATCTAGTAACTAGGTAAGTCAAACACTCGATCTATTAATCAGCTAGGGAGTAGCTACGTGCTCACCTCATCCTCAGTAGGAATTCGTGGCTGGCTTTCCGCCATAACTGTCTTACAGACTAGATTCTACTGTTGTCCAAAATTGGGCGTTCCCACATTCTATGTTTATCTCTGACCCACCACACCCAAAATGCAGACTGTAAAGTAGATTCATAAGATATTATTGCGTTGTATTGGAAGAATCACGCGAATATTAATATAAATGGAGTTAACGGTCCCGATAACTGAGGTTAACGGCCAGCAGAGTTGGTGCAGTAGCATTAGAATCCCTGTCTAGGGTATCTGCATGGTAGTCATATGCACACACGCATGGTATTCATACGCACACACAGGCTGCCCGCGCATGGGCGGGTATACCACACACAAACATACAAGCTAGTACCACCGCATGCAACCTGTAGCTTCTGTAGCTTCACAGAAAAGTGTCTGTTGATCTTATCTAACCCACCCACCCACTTCCCAATTTAGTAGGTTTAAGTATAGCTTCAAGGAGGGGGGTTCCTACTTCATGAGCCAAGCACCTCCAGCTTAACGCTGTGTCAGTGCGATCAGCTCCAAAGGTTGAAATGTCACCAGCAGCACTCTGACAGAGAATATGCTGTGTTTATCAATTCCTCGCCTTAGAGTAGGCTCCACCTCCTAACTTCCCCAAACTAATATTACCTGAAGTTGTACGTGTCTGTCACAACCACTATACTCTGACTAGAGCCCGTTAACGACCTTTTGTGCAGAAAGGCTGACCTTCACCTTTGACCTCAAGAGCTATCATCACTGGAAGAGCGCATTTGACCGGCATGCTGAAGTGATGGCGGGGTAAGTGTTCTCCAGTGTGTGTTGGTAGTAGAGAAGTATTAGTTCCAATAGGTCTATATTGCTAGATGATAATGCACGCATCACTAATACTGGAGTGCTATTTCTGACACTAGGCTAGCTCCTTGTAATAACCTGTGTTTATGTTTGTGTGTATGTTTGTGTGTTAAATATACATATGCAGTGGAACATCAATTATCTGAACATCAATCATTCCAATCATCCGTTAACCGGAACAGAACAAAGACTGCATGCACATTTAAAATTGCAAGCGGCTGAAAAAGGGAGGAGCTACAGAGAAAGGCAAGGGTAAGTTAACTATCTAGAGAAAAAAGAGTGTGTTTGTGTGTGTGTGAATAGAAAAAAGAGCGTGTTTGTGTGTGAATTGAAAAAAAAAAGAGTGTGTTTGTGTGTACATATGAGTAGAAAAGAGTGTGTGTGTGAGCAGAAAAAAGAGTGTGTTTTTGTGTGTGTGAATAGAAAAAAGATTGTGTTTGTGTTGAATAGAAAAAGAGCGTGTTTGTGTGTGTGAGTAGGAAAAAAAAGTGTGTTTGTGTGTGCATGTTAGTAGAAAAAGAGCGTTTGTGTGTGTGAGTTGAAAAAAGAGTGTGTTTGTGTGTATGAATAGAAAAAAGAGTGTGTTTATGTGTGCGTGTGACTGTGAGTAGAAAAAGAGCGTTTTTGTGTGTGTGAGTAGAAAAGAGCGTGTTTGTTTGTGTGTGTGAGTAGAAAAAGAGTGTTTGTGTGTGTGTGAGTAGAAACAGAGTGTGATAGATGAGTGTGACTAGTTATTATAAACTGGCTAGTACCCCGCCACACAGTGGTTCTTGAAGTATTGCAAAATGCAGTAGCAATAGTTATTTATATTCATGTTATAATTCTCTACAGGTATTATAATCATTTTTATTCATTGTTTATACATGTTGTGGTTGCCACCTTCTCTTCCCCCAGGCTAGTTGGTGGTGTCAGAACACAATGGTTTTACTGGACAAGAAATACCAGCAGTGTGCCGACATCCCTACGTCTGGGGGAGGCGTTGGCTCTGGTGAGCTAACTCACAGACTACATGGCCACACAAGAAGACCAGCAGGAAGCCAGGAAGGAGCAGGTGAGAGGGGAGGAGCTGAGCTCTCTGTGGGACAGTGTTCGATGTGTACCTAACTTGAAGTTTGTACTGAAAGGATTTATATCAGAGACTTTCTTTACATGCACACAGTTTAGTATGTTTGAATTAATGGACGCCAAGATGGTAAAATTATTGTAAAATAATTTCAATAACTAAACGCGTAGGATAAAAATATGGTTCGATTGAAACTGGTCAGAATTTGATAATTGTGATAAAAATATAGTTTAAAAGATCATCATTAATGCCCAGACATGCATGTGGTTACAGGAATCACATGATAAACATGTGACACATAGTTTAGGGGAATGCACTTAACAATTTATTTAATTAAAAAATTTATGATGATGGTGATGATGATGATTATGATTATGATGATGATGATAGTGACTATGATGATGGTGGTGATGATGGTGATGATGATGGAATTTGATAATTGTGATTAAAATATAGTTTTTTTAGAAATTATGTAATGTTCTTATCTCTAGTTCAATTTGTCTCAACCTACAGTAGGAGTCAAAAAAAAGTTTCGAATTCCGTTCCGTAGTAAGGCCCTAAAACGGTAGTTTTTAAACCGTAGTTTTTATCGTTGCGTTCCGTACCGTTTTGACTAAACGGCCGACACCGTTTACTAAAACGGTAAAAAACGGTGAAGCATTTTCGTCGATTCACAGATATTTTCTAGCTAGAAACTATTCTATAGCTATATCAGCAAGCTAAGGCCTTGTATCGACCATTAAACGCTATGGGGATAGTGCTAAAAAGCTCGTATAAAATTTTAACTTGCTTCAATAAGGCTGCAGACTGAAGTTCCGATGGGCACAGAGCTATAACGAGGTCCGCACTTCGTATATCTTCTGTTAGCTACTGATGGACCTCCAGTAGTAAAAAATCTAAGCCCGAGAAGGCCCTAACAGCGTGAAAACGTCGATACTGTGCGGTGGTTGAACTAACAATTTTCCGCGAGACAACTTCGAATAGGACGGCTTCAATTTTTTTAACCCGAAAAGCTCCGCCTCTGGAGCCTGTAAACAAAAAATAGGAAACGTTTTATTGGATAAATGATTTTTTATATTTCTTTGAGCGAGACATACGGTGAACGAGAAAGATTAAAACGGTAACGCGGTCGAACGGAATGGCCGTTTTTCAACAAACGGCGTATCGTTTTTTCCCCCGTTTTTTTATTTTGCAATGGCCGTTCTACGGAACGGAATTCGAAACTTTTTTTTTCTCCTACTGTATCATCACCTCCATTCTCTCACCTCTTTATAATCAAAGATCATCAAATGTCCAGACATGCATGCGGTTACAGGAATCACATGGTAAACATGTGACACATAGTTCAGGGGAATGCGTTGGTGGTTCACTGGTCACGACATTACCCATAAATTATAGTTAAATATAACAGTCTTACAGTTAGTTGCTTAGTTAGCCATCTGACCTGTTGCCTTTGAGTTCTATAGAGTGACTCAGAGTAGTTATTAGCTAGTGAGTTAGATTCCACTTGTTGATGGCTCTTAGTAACCTGAGCCTAACACTCTCACATGGCCCTCACTCTTTACTAGAGAGTAACAAAGCAGCTATTTTGTAGTGAGTTGACTTGTTACACAGACTATTAGATACAATTAGGCAATAGAAAAGAAAACCAATCAAAATTGTCATATATGTATATACATAACAGCACATGCAACCGAATAATAGCACGGTCCTACACGAATTTTTATAGTTTCTAATAAGTCTCTACAGGTCAGTTCCTGCTATCTCCTCAGATTTCCGACAAATTGGCAATCACTGAACGAATTATTGCACACCAAATGACGGCACTACATACTTATACTCATAAACATTCATGTTGCCAAGTACATCCACGCTTTCCTCTTTTATTTGTACTCCAGATAAAGCACACCTCCCTGTTCCTGACCAACTTCCAGCTGAGCCAGTTGTCTGATGGTATTTCCCACCCCACAACTGACACTATGGAAGAGTATAATTCTAGCAAGATGACTCGGAGGAATTGCAGAAACACTTCCAGAGGAAGAAGAGAAAGTGAGTTAGTTGAAAGAAGTGGGGTTTAATGGCGAAGGGAAACTTGAGAGTTCGTAGCAGTGGGAAGGAGAGTTGGATATATTTGCAGCTGGAATTTGCCTATGAAAACAAGATTATTGAAAGTGAAATTCAAACCCCATATGCTATAAGACAATCTAAGTTAGTTCAGTGTTGTTAGCAGCCTTCTACATGTTTCATATGGCGTAGTTCATAAATTTTATTCTAGTTGATTTCTTAAAATTTAGCATAAATGTATGTGCCAAAATTTAGTGCCTACAGATTCATGTGTCAGTTATTTCTTACCTTTTTATATTTTCTTAATTAATTTATATACTTTTTTATTAGGATAAGTATTTATTTCTTTTATTTTTATTTCTTTATTTAATCTATTATAGTATTACTAGCTTATTTTATTTATTCATTTTGATAGTAAGCGTCAAAATAACCAAAAACCTCACACACGCACTTTTAACTTTACCCGCGCTGGGAGCCTCTCGCCCGGAACCTGGAATTTCTTGCAGTTAAAAACTTCACCATCAAGAAGATACTGAGAAAGGAAGATGCTGCATTTAGTGCAAGAGGAATCAGGAGGCTTTTGGTTATTTTCCTTGTCACAGGTAACACAGAAGTAATACACTATTGGCTAAAAGGGGGAAAAAAAGCCTTTTTTCAATTGTGTCTTTATATATATATACATATATATATATATATATATTTTTAACTGCACCAGGATCACTGAGACATCCTAGAGTGGGTAGAACAGCAAAATAATGAGGAAAGTTATAGGAATCTTTAAAATAATAAAGACCACTGCTAGTTAGTTGCATGAGCAAGGGCCCTCTTCCTTTCTCTTGCTGTTAAGGCTTTCAGGATGGACATTCAGTAAATCTGCATTACTAGTTGGCAGCAACAACTCCAAGAACAAGTAGCTAGTAGTAGTACTCATAGTAGTAATATATTAATTCTTTGATAGAAACGTTTTGTGTACCATTGCTAACCAACATGAGTGTGATCTGTAGCAGATTGTCGTGACAAACTTGCTGCAGCACATCAAACAGCAGTATAGCACAATTATATGTTAACAAGAGCAGTAAAATGTAATGATTGCGTCACCTGAGGGAGTGATTAATAATGATGAACAATAATAACAATATTTCATAGAAAGCTCAAACTGTGAGATGAACAGAATTGTGAATAATTAAGCTATCCAGCATTGGTTGTGAAGCTGAAACTGGATTTCATGACATCGCTTGACTGAAAAGAGTACAGTTCCAGAAGAATCACACAGCGAACTGTCCTGTGGCTTATCTTTTCAATAAGAACAATATTTAAACCAATGCAAGTCTTTATGATAGTTTTGTATCACTCTTAGGCTTTGTAATCATAACTTTGTCATTTGTTAGTATTCAAATATCATTGATGAAGGCTATAGTAATTGCTAAAATGCCTTTTTTTATGTATTAGACCTAAATACCAGTTGGTTTTAGATTAGTCAGCTGCTTCATTGTGTGGGTGGTGTTATTACCACAAACCCATTAGTGATATGACCAAATAAGGGCAGTACTGTCACTTGAGTTAGGTACACTATAAGCAATAACAGAAACAACAATCATAGGCATTGTTAGTTATATATTTCTATATCCCTATCCCAAGCTATTAAATCCTAGGTTGTAACCGTGACCTCCCTTATCTAATTCTAGACAATCCTAGTTTAACTTCACAACTTGGCTGCTCATTTCTACCACAGCGACACCTTTATAGAGTTTTCTACAGTCTAATCCACACAATTCATCCCATTAATAAATCAATTTTAATCAGAATAGTTGAGAATGAAGAATTCTGTACTGATCAGGTTTAATTATGTTTAGTGGCAAATTTATCACTCTAAATAATATACCAAGTTGTAAGGGAATGTTGTTGCTTTGTATCTTTGAGATAGTTAGCTTAAAATTATGAACTAAATGTTGTACTTTTTGGGATCAGCCTCAACAATATACGGCACACAACAGTATACAAATATATGGGGGGTGGGTGGGAGAGAGCAGAAAGTTGGGGGAAAGCTTCCTGCCCCTCCCACTTGATTGAACTCTTGACTTTGTAAAAACTGCTTGCCTGTAAGCATAAAGCATGAAATCGTAATAGTTTGATTTATCATAAAGTAGCTTCATAGTTGTTTTTTTACATTTACTAAGTGAAAGGAAAGTGGCATCTTCTAAGTTATTTCTCTAACCTCAAATGTAACTCACTGGAAGCCTCCAAATTATCTAGGACAGGTAATTCTGTTAAATCTTGAGCTAATCATCTTGTGCACTACGGCTGGACTCTTCGGCTCCCTCTTTGAAATGTATTCCTAAATGGCGATTGTTAACAATCAATACGCGGAAGAATTAATGAACAGTTTAACTGTTGCGGAATGACGGGAGACGGTGGTTACAATTAAAAGAAACGCCCGTATTACGTCTGTGCTACAGTGCGATGCTTACCGTTTTATTGGCGTTCACTTACAACTTAACTGTCACTGACAATACAGGTTGAGGGTGCTCACACACCGCCTACACACTCAACCCACGCAAACATATTAGAATCAATTAACGTTAATTGACTGTTGCCAAGGATCGTAACTTCAATGTCGTATACTGCAGAGCTCTACTAACGTGGGAACTGGGAAGACAGAGTGCGCTAGACCTCTAGCAGGGTTTCATACAGGATTTTCAGTTTGGGGGGGGGGAGAATTTTCAGTGAGATTTTCCCAGAAGTTTATAATCTGGCCAAAATTTACTAGCACTTCCAGTTGGAACAGCAACCGTCGAAAGATCGTTTAGTCACATGAAGATGATAAAGACCAGGCTAAGGAATCACTTGTCTGATGAAAACTTGACTCACCTTATGAGAATTGCCAAGAAATACAGAAGTATGGTAAAGCTTGACTTCAATCCATAATCATTACAGGATAGCTCACTGCTACTGATAGCACAGCCCCAGCCTGAGCCAGTGCAAGTGAAAGTCTTGGTTCTTGACAAACTCAGCCTGCCACGCCCCAGAAGAGGCTTCTGAGCTTTATTGTTGTTATTTTGAGTTTTTCCAGGGTTGTGTTTAATCTACCACATTTCACATTCACATTTTAAATACATACATACCTTTCAATCAAAAGGTTTTCACCTCAATGAGGTTTTACCAAGTTGGGAGTTAAAAGTGGTATCCCACAATACATTAGGATGTCTACAAAAATAATGAGACTCTAGATATGCACTGATGTAGGAATGGTCGTTGTGGTGTCATGTTGTTTTTTTCAGTTGAAGGCGGAAAGGGATGTGGAGGGTGTCAAAGTTATGCAGTGGGCATATCATACTCTATCCCCTTTAATATTTAGCCTTATTGGCTTATGGCTAGCTTTTTTTTTTTAACCATGTTAAATTAACTAACAATGAAAGTAGCTTCATCCCAAATGGATGAGTAGAATACACATTAGGCAAAAATCAGACACTATATACTCACTGAGGACGTGCAGGCACACACACACACACATACACACACACACACACATACACACACACACACACACGTATAAACCATCCCAACACACCTGAACATACCAAATCACTGTAGCTATACTATAATTCAGATTCGTTCATCGACCCTGTGTAGAGTGTTGACTCTGCTAGTCTTATGAGCCTGCCTAAGACAATGAGCATTGTCAGAAGTGCCTCAACTCATCCCTCCCTTTCTCCTTCCTCTTGCCATTGACATGCCTGAGGCAGTGAATGTGGATTATTTAAATGGGAAGACAAACATTTCAGAATTTACGAAGAACAATAGGAAATGGGAGATGATGAAGAGGGTCTGTATGAATATCTCTAAATGGTGATGATGGCTTGTTTGTGTCATTTATATATTGCAGTCAATAAATCTTTCCTACAGATGATGGATTAATTGATAGATGTTTTCAAAGTATTCTTTCAGAGATTTAGACCACAGGCTGTTAGATGTTATCTGAAGTCCACGTGTTAATTCAGTGAAGTTAATGCAGGCTGAATGATGGCCAGTTCACTTAAAATATACTTGATTGAATTCGAAAGGGTTATTTTTTTGTCAGACATTTAATCAGCAGAATTATAAATCACTGAAATCTTTATCTTAAGACTGAATACCATCAACTCGACCTCAATGCAGGCATTCAAGATAAGTAATAGAATCACTTTTGAGCTTAGTATTTTTTGTTTGTTTTAAATTAAAATTCATTTTCTAGTGTGTGAAACAGCTAGCCCATGTACACACAAGCTCCCCCACATGTCACATGCAGTCTCTTATTAATTCTGAGATAGGATTGCAGCAGTGTACTAGAGATTTCTATAACTTCAATTGTCCACGGCTTGCCAGTGAAGACAATTGAAGTTGTAACAGATAATAGAGCATGTGTTCCAGTGTAAGAGATGTGGCATTGTCAGGGAAGCCTCTGTAGCGGAAGTGAACGTGTGGTTCTCACCTTTACTTCCTGTTTAGCTAAAAGTAAATTTTTTATTTGTTTCACATAGGATAAATTACTTCTGTCAATCAGCTAGTCGTATTGATCGGTTGTAGAGGCAGTAATGGATGCAATGGGTGGACGGAGGAAAAATGGAATATACAATTGGGCTTTAGTTATGATGTTGCTATGTGTGGGTTTTTTTTTAGAATACATGAATTCAAGATTGGAACCCTTTCCCCCCAAGCTAGCCACACCACCTTTATTTTGTGTTCTGTGTAGCGAAGTCTTGATGAGTTTTACCCCAGTGGTTGAGTTATGTGCTAATGGCTGACATTGCTACTTGGACTTACTTTAAGTCTCTCCAAAATAACTCTAGTAGCTTGATGAGAGCATGTTTAGCTTAAAATTATCAAGTCAAACTCAGTTTTAGTGTACCCAGTGGCCGTTGGTTGCAATGCAGGTGGGGGAATTGCTTAGTTATATAAATACCTATTAATCTACACAATTTATTGAGTGTTTCTAGTGAGTAGCGTAGATTCTAAGGTTTCGTACGTGTGAAGTATCTGGGCACATTGTAACCAACCTTTTGGCAACAAATATGAGCTAGTAACAACATTTTTATTGACCAGTTTTTCAAGATGTAGAAGATCAAAGTCTATCCAGTATAAAGCCAGCCTACACTTAATCAAGAGACAGCTAAGTTTCCAATCTGTGGTTTCTCCGTAATCAGTCCCAACATCTCATTAGTGCGATCCTAACGAGTAGCATTTAGTAAAGAGCAAGTTGTGATTAACGAATCAAGTCTTAATTATGCACAACTTAAAATATAATGATGACTTGCAAATACTTATATTAAAAAAAAAACGCTCAATTATTAATTCGAGTAGGTTTCAATTATCAATCATTCATTGTACGCGACTATAATGTTATGTGCAAGCATTGTGGTGCCTGTGCATGGCAGTGGCAGCAACAGTCCGCAGTAGTATTACAGCCACTCCAGTCATGCCCAGATTTCATAGAGGCCACATGACCGTATTTATGTATCTTTCAAGAATTGGGTTTCGCCACGGTGACCAATGTGCCAGTCGATTGAGCCCTTGGTCCTTGCTTCTCGTTGTTTTTCTGGTTCTTAGTTATTATTTAATTTTCTGGAACACTGTTTGTTTTTCTCCATTATTGCGTGGTCCACTGTGTCCACACAGCCCCAAGTTATGGGATAGAGAGAGAATGTAAGAATCATTGTGGTAGAATAACAACAAGTCTTTAATACTTGTTATGCCGTTTAAAGTCGCACTATTTTTTTTTCACTATTTGATGCACCCCCCCCCTCCCCTCGATATTACCGTACCACTCGTATCTTCTCATTTGCGCACACAATAATGTATAATACAACCAGTGGCTCAGTAATAGTGAAAGTGCACTGGTGGGAGAATGGGCTACAGTTAGCATTGTTGGGTTTGATGCTATCATGTGATTAGGAAATTATGTTTTTGTCCTGAGGGTGTTTAGTTCTTGTATGATCAGCACTTGCATGTTTGTCCCATTCTTGCACAAAATTGAGTTTTGGGAGCATGTTAGTGTATTTGATGATAACAGGATTTGGTATAGGGAAGATAAAACTGTTGTCTCTTAGGCTGCTATCTCTCTTATGTCGTGGTTACAATGAAAAATAATTATTTCATAATTCGATGATTTTCGAAAACATTTATTAGATTCTTTTGGTGTACCTTTTTCGGTTTTCTTTGATGTGTTTTTCCATTTTTTTCTCTTTCTTTTTTATTCCACAGATGCAATCCCATAAATTAGATTAAGCAGCAACGAGTTAGGGATTTTCGGTATGGAATGAGTAGCTGTGAGTAAACAGCAGGTTGCCACTGCTGCTCCCACTACTGTAGGCTAGGTTGCTACTGCTGCTCCCACTTCTGTAGGCTAGGTTGCTACTGCTGCTCCCACTTCTGTAGGCTAGGTTGCTACTGCTGCTCCCACTACTGTAGGCTAGGTTGCTACTGCTGCTCCCACTTCTGTAGGCTAGGTTGCTACTGCTGCTCCCACTTCTGTAGGCTAGGTTGCTACTGCTGCTCCCACTTCTGTAGGCTAGGTTGCTACTGCTGCTCCCACTTCTGTAGGCTAGGTTGCTACTGCTGCTCCCACTTCTGTAGGCTAGGCTGCTACTGCTGCTCCCACTTCTGTAGGCTAGGTTGCTACTGCTGCTCCCACTTCTGTAGGCTAGGTTGCTACTGCTGCTCCCACTTCTGTAGGCTAGGCTGCTACTGCTGTTCCCACTTCTGTAGGCTAGGCTGCTACTGCTGCTCCCACTTCTGTAGGCTAGGCTGCTACTGCTGCTCCCACTTCTGTAGGCTAGGTTGCTACTGCTGCTCCCACTTCTGTAGGCTAGGTTGCTACTGCTGCTCCCACTTCTGTAGGCTAGGTTGCTACTGCTGCTCCCACTACTGTAGGCTAGGTTGCTACTGCTGCTCCCACTTCTGTAGGCTAGGTTGCCACTGCTGCTCCCACTTCTGTAGGCTAGGTTGCTACTGCTGCTCCCACTACTGTAGGCTAGGTTGCCACTGCTGCTCCCACTACTGTAGGCTAGGTTGCTACTGCTGCTCCCAC
>WLWD01003672.1_pt1 | contig 19544 bp, 14 predicted proteins | sample 6712731 | NCBI WGS metagenome assembly WLWD01 (sample SAMN12718690, study PRJNA576275) | sponge metagenome | isolation source: marine sponge | host: Mycale hentscheli | place: New Zealand: South Island, Marlborough, Capsize Point | collected 2014-11-01
AATTCAAAGCGGTAAACAATTCAATTTCTAAGGTGATAAGGGTAATGATCGCTAAATCAGAGGATTCTGTTTAGTGAAGTTTGGGAAAGGGTCGAACACAGAGCGCACACAAAAATACGCGAGGGTCAAAGTACAAAATGACATACGTACAGTGCTTCCAACTTAGAGAGTGGATTTTTTGAAACTACTGTATAGACCCTCGCGTATTTTTGTGTGCGCTCTGTGTTCGACCCTTTCCCAAACTTCACTAAACAGAATCCTCTGATTTAGCGATCATTACCCTTATCACCTTAGAAATTGAATTGTTTACCGCTTTGAATTGTTTTGAGGGTGCAGTTAAAACTCAAAAACTTATGGGAGCTCTATTTCTATTCGAGTTAGTGGCGGTGGTAAGTTAATACGCTATTTGTCACAGTTATAAGCCCTACTCAACAGTATTTACTTGAAAATTCATTGTCCACTAGACAAACCACGAAGGTAAGTCTTGCGTAGGTATGCTCAGTTGTGTGAAAGTATTGTGCGTTACAACTACTATTAAGAATATCACCAAGAAATTTTATTAACGTGACTTAATTTTGTTGCTTCTTTTTCAATTCAAACAGTTGCGGGGAGCGGTTACTATGGCATTGAATCCCCTTTACCGCATATACGTAATTTAAAAAACTCGACTTTATTTTAGTAGCATGAGTGTTAGTTGTTAAAATCAATCGTTTAATAATAGTATAATTTAAGGCTCGCTCGCCATTTGTGCTCAAGCACACCACTAGTTTTATTTCGTAAATAGGAGTATCATATGTATGGATCTAGTATTTACTTACAGTAGGCGCCAAAAAAATCCGTATTCTGTTTCGTGCACGGCCGTAAAACAGTAGTTGGTTTTGTTGTTGTTTTTTTACTGTAGTTATTAGCATTCCATTCCGTACCATTGCGTTCCATACTGTTTTGACTAAACTGCTGACATCTTTTACTAAAACGGTAGAAAATGGTTCAGTTTTTCAGTCAATTCACTGCTATTCTCTGTCTAGAGACTCTTCCATAGCTATATCAGCAAGCTCTGGCCTTGTATCACCTGTTAAATGCTATGGCAATAGTTCAAAGCAACTCGTCCATAAATCTAACTTGCTAAGCTAGTGGACCGAAGTTCCGATGGGCACACCACTTTAACCAGGTCCCACTTCGTAGGTCTTCTACTGGCTACAGCTGGACCACAGATAGTAAAAGATCTAAGCCGTGAGGTTCCTAACATCTAGAAAACATCGATGCCTGCGGTGGTCGAATTTACAATTCTCGCTTATAATAGGATGGCTTAACCCTCTCACCGGCAGATAAAATTCAGTTATTTTATTTTTTCTAATGAATAATGTTTAAAAATAAATATAAAATCAAGAGTTCAAAAAAGTACCTAGCAACCATATATCACATGAAAGTACATGTATTGTTCAACATTTTTTATCAAATTTGGTTGCTTAGCAGCAAACCACAAAGTGGTTTTTGGGACCACAATGTAACTATATCAAAACAAAGTGATTTGTATGCTTCCAGTGCAATATTAGCAATTGTTTGTGCATGATTAGATATTTTTTACTGTTATAATAGACAGTTATCTCAGCCAGCAATGTTGTTGCTTACTTATGACACCAGGAGAGGCGTGACTGATAGCTGGGCAATAGCTGGGCATAAGAACTTCAAGAATAAAAGAATATTTACTAACAATTCCAGTCCTCTACACACACTCACTCCTCTCTCTAGCCACATTCTTACTCATACTCTTCCTTTTTCATCCATTCAATACTTTGTCAACCTTTCCTCATGCTTTCAACATAATCAGTATTTACCATCATCTCAATTATTCTGACCTTGCAGAAGTAGAGACATCATCCTTTGAATGAATAGGAAGTCCAAAGTAATTCAGAGAGCAAAGGTGGCTAAGTCAAATCATTACTCATTGCTGGGAGTTTGTAAGAAAAGAGTTTACAGCTGTGACCAAATTAGCGCCATATTCCTGGGAAAGCTATTGGGCATATTAAAACTTACCGCCATGTTCCAGGGAAAACTATTTCTTACTTTTTCCTCCAATATACATGTACTGTGTAAATAGCTGCTTTTCTTACCTTGAATATCAAGTTCCATATCCTCTTTGACATAGCTGCTGGTATGTTCGCTACCTACAGCACTCTAGAGCTCTCAAGTTGAACACTAGTAGTTTCCTCAACTGGCAATGAAATGACAGCTTTAGCGAGCAAGTCCAACTCTCTATCCTTGACAGTAGTACCTCTGCGGTAGCTATATAGCTCCTGTGCCCCTTCCCTCTCACGTTCGCAGCCGAAAACGTCGTCGCAGACAAGATCCGCCGCCTCAGTTGCAGACAAACATGTCGCCATTTTTCAAACTAACGTTAAGTTTATTTTTAGCCCGACTACCTTAGTTACGTAGTAGCTATTTCTATTCTAAAAATACATGCAATAGAACAACACATTAGCCGTGCTCTGGACGCTGCAGCTAAGCTTTAGCATTTATCGTTTAGAGGGAAAATCTTTTTTCCCACATTACGTCATTCTTGAGCGCCTATAGGTGCTTGTGCCGGTGAAAGGTTAAACGCAAAAGTTAAGCCTCAGGAGTCTGTGGACAAAAATTCAATATGTTTTATTGGATAAACTATTTTTTTTATTTTCTTAGAGCAAGGCACACAGAATTAATTATTAAAATTATTATGAAGTTCTTGTTCAAATCAACATTAATTATAACAGTATAGCATGACTACATTTTGTATATTAACTCCAAGACTTGAATAACAAGCATCCATAATACTTTCTACTTCACCACCTGTGGGTACCTATTAGCTTCTATATGCTGTGATAGACACAAGAGCTCAGGTGATTGTAAGGAATGCAATTCGGTTGTTGTTGTTTTTGTTAGTTGTTGTTGTTTTATTTTTATTTATTTTTTGTTGTTGTTGGGTTTTTTTTTTGTTTGTTTGTTGTTGTTTTTTGTTTTTGTTTTTGTTTTTTTAGGTTCACAAAGCAATTTATATTTATTATTCTTATTGCACATAATTATTTATGCAGGAACTACAAAGTGTGGATATTCCCAAGAATTGTTTCGTTGTCTACCAAGGTACTTGAAATTATTGCGTAACTCCAAAATTTTTAAATAGGTGTGAATTCACTGATTGCTATAGGTCACCATGGAGATGAAGGTGCCAGTCGTGCCAATGTGGTCCTTCCAGGAGCTGCTTACACAGAGAAGACGGCCACTTATGTAAACACTGAGGGAAGAGCTCAACAGACCAGGTAAAAAGAATTGGCATGAACTATAGCTTATGAAGGCAAATTATTTCAGAATTGTGTGTGCAGATTTTGTTGTAAGTTTAAGTCATCTGTGTGTGTTTGTGTTTGTGATTGTCCATCTGTGTGTGTGTGATTGTCCATCTGTGTGTTTGTGATTGTCTGTGTGTGTGTGCGCACATTGATGTGTGTGTATGTTCGTGTATGTGTATTAGGACTGCCGTGACACCTCCTGGTCTGGCTAGAGAAGACTGGAAAATAGTGAGAGCTTTGGCAGAAGTAAGTTGTAGTCATACTATTGCTCGTTATCACTTCAATATATTCAATAGTGCGGTACGTACTTCTGGTTGTGACCATTCTATTGTTTATAATGCTCACTGATAGATGTGTTCAGAGACTCCTGACTACAGCACTTTGGAAGAAGTTCGAGAGCGGCTTGCAGAGGTGGCCCCTCATTTGACACGTTATGACGAGCTTGAGCCAGCCAACTACTTTGCACTGGCACAGAAGCTTATGAAGGTGTGTGATGTGATGTGAGTGAATTTAAATTGTATCGAAATTGACCATCTATTTTTAACTTGTTCTTATCAAATTCTGACTCTTCATAAACACTAGGATGAAGATTTGTCAAAGGAGTCTAAGGAAGTTGTGGGTTGTCGTATGTAGCTCAGTGGCTAGATCACTAGTGGCTAAAAACCCGGGGGAGGGGGGGGTGGGGAGTTTGGGTCGTGGGTTCAGTTTCCCTGGAAGAAACTGAGATTTTTTTTTCAATTTTTTTTTTTTTTTACCTTTGCTTTTTCCTAGACCCCTTTAATTGAGAAATTTTCATTCTATTTTATTCTTCTGATTATTTATTCCATATCTATGTTTATTCTATTCCTCAGCCAATGAAGTCTGCCTCACCTTCTGGTACTATCAAGTTGCATTTGAATGCTCTGGAAGATTTCTACATGACTGACAGTATCAGCCGTGCGTCTCAAACTATGGCCAAATGTATTCAAGCTCTCAAGGAAGCTGATAACAAACCACAATAATAACATATGTGTCGTCGTACCCAAGCACCTGTGCAAACTAATATTGTAGATTTCCAAACTTGTTTTCATTTATCGGTGTAAATATTTTGCTTCACTGCTACTTTTTTGTATAATGGATTTAACAAAACATCAGTCTATGTATTTGTTGCTGGAAATTCCACATGTTGACAAGTTAGTACAATGTAGTTCACTGGATAGTTGCCAAGTGGATATACTTTCATTATTCTGTTTTCTGTACTTACTGTTTTGTGGCATTCCCAATATTTTGATTAGTCTGAGGGTTAAAAAGAATTTCTTGAGTGTCTTGTGTGTTTGTCCTGTAGATGAGGTTGTGCACTTTTCATTTTGAGTAAACTCTTTACTGCTACAAAATGCACTGTTGTGTGATGCTAGGACCCTTAATGAAATTGTAGACGTAGTAAGTAATTAGCTGTGGTTGCCTTAGCTAAAGCATTCCATTAAATATAATGACATGTGTATACTGTATTGTGGAATATAATATTGGTTCATTGCAGGAAGCCTGAGTATGTGATCAATATGTACTACTATTTAGCTATACTTCAATTATTATAGATACAATTCCATTGTTTATATCACTTTTCTGCTTTATAGCTGCACATGTAGCTACTGTATCCTAGTCTAGTGCATATTGAAAAAAAATAACACTTCAAAGGAACAACAACTGTATTAAATTAGTCTTGGAAGGATGCTCCGTGGACGATTTAGTTTTTATTTGTTTTAATGGACTATTTTGCAAATTTGGCATTTTGCTTTCAGTTTTGGTATATATATGCCAATCTATAACTTGAAACATACATCCAGAAAATAAAAGGTTTGATAATTTCACTTGATAGGAGTTCTTGGTGGCAATGGTAAGTTCAGTAGTTGCACTCTCTTTTGATATAATATAATCAAGTGCTAATTTTCCACTCTTGCAGCGAGACCTTCCTGATAGCAGAGGAGCTCTTGTCTATATCCTTTTCTCTGATTTGCTAAATTCTATCCTCTCAGAAATAATCAACCTTGCTGTTGAGAATGGAGGGAGCAGGAAGATGGCTGCCATTGGAGCTGTTGTTTCATTCCTTATCTCTCTCATCGTGTTCTTTGCTCTGGTGGTAATTGATGTAATACATAATGCTTGCAAGAAAACAAGTGCTAATACAACACTCAGGATTTGCTTGGTACTTTCTCAGTGCATTGGAGCAATTCTATACTTTGTAGGGAACAATTCTTCTGACATAACCAGGATGCATGGAGAAGAACTTCAGTGTGGTGAGACCTGCTCAAGCATTTGGAAGGCTGTGGCTATGATATGTTTGGGGAGTGCTCTGGCTTACTTCAACCTTATCCCCCCGTGCCTTCACAGAATTTTTAAATATTATCATTACGAAGACATGCAAACAGATTGGTTTTCATCCACAGCAATGATCGCCATATTTATAAAGATAGATGCTTTGTTTAATACCGTCAACTTGGCAGCTGAAAGAGCAGATTACCAATGCAGTTACTTCACTGTAGTGCTCACTACCATCTTCATACTAGTATGCATCTTATTGGGACTCGGATTAATGGTGTCCCATTTCATTTATTCTTTAGCAATGTTGAGGAAGAGACAAGATGAAAGATTTGCTGGCCGGCAAGTAGTGTTTATTACATCATTCGTGCTACTGTTCATATGCTTTCCACCTTATCTTCTCACTGATAATCATCAGCCATTAGATTGTGCCTTCGGCTGTGCTTCCTCTGTAGATCTGAACAATAATGGTACAAGTAGTGATCGTAGCTGTGATCTGACAGGCAGTAGTTCTCTTCGTTTGGCACTCTCTTTAGTTCTGTTAGCAACTATTATTCTTGTGTCACTTCTTCTCATTTTATACAAGCGCAAAATGGCCAAGAAAGAAATGGATCTGGCACTGACATATGCCAAATTTAACTGATTTTAGTTCATGAAAATTTTTTATTGTAAATTATTCAAAAGGTTGCTAATGAGCTTGATGTTCAGGAAAGTTATAGCTAAACAGATTTGATACCTAGAGGGTCAAGCTGTATTACTTGAGATGTGTACACATCCATCAACCAAATAGCATATTAACTTGTGAGTCATAATTAGAGATTTTAGAGCCGCCTTCATCTATTACCCAACCATATTTTTGGACAGCACAACCAGAGCACTTCGTAAAGTATAGCTTTCCCAACGTAGCGGTAGGTAGGTAAAGGGTCTCGCTACGCTAGACCACTATTATATAGACAAATATTTGGTAAGGGGTTTCTTGGGATGAAACGCAAATGGGGGGCTGCGGGAACAGTTTGTACTAACTAAGGATTCTGGAACGTTCTCTCTGTCCCGGCGGGTTGGTGAGCGTGCAGAGCAGCGCGAGGGGATAATCCCTTGGGCGTGCTGGGCTACAAAAGGGCTGTGTTGAGCACCTTGTGTTTAATCTTACAGTAGCGGCCTGCCTGCATCTACTCCTCATTCATTGTGGTGGTGACCTCCAAAGTGGTCAGCGAATTTCAAAGCAATTCAGGTAAACATGGTTGAAGGGGATGTTGGTATTCTATGTTTAATAATGAAGTTAATTATTACATAGTATAGGGGTGGACTGAATAGAATGCTCTTCGATGTTTTCTTTGATATAAGAGGTGTTTACACTTTATCTGATTCATTGATCGATACACAGTGTGGATCCTAAAACTGTACATTTCTCTCCCTCTCCTTTATTATAAGAGAAAGGGAGGTGTTTTTGGGAGGCATATTCTCTAGTTGATAAGGGAGTCAACTAATTAATTTAGGTGTGTCGTCCAAAGTGAATTATTAGAAAGGGTAGACATTACATCCATTCAGCAGGTTTCAAGTATACTGGCAGCAGTTGGGGTTTGAAGTAAGCAGGTTTTCAATATTTTGGAGAACCTCGCCTCATATATAAAAAAAAAAAAAAAAAAAATATATATATATAATATATACAATATATATATATTATTCATTTGATACAGGAGAATATCACGAGTCTGTTGGCTTAGTATTTACGCGAGTGCCGCAGGCACGAGCGTAAATACTGCCAATCAGACGAGTGATATTCTCGGGTATCCAATGGATAATAAATTTATTAGGTACTGCTCATGCACGAATACCTTGGTAACAAGAAATTTACCTAGGGGGACGTAATAACCCAACGTAATAACTATGAACACAGGTGATATGGAAAAATATTGCCCTAAGCCACATCCTGTTTACTTTAATGCATTTTCTATGTGGCAACAGTTATCAGGCTCTGTTCAGTACCTAATAAATACGTATATTTGCTACAGAATAATATCACAGTCTTATGGCTTAGTATTTACACAAGTGCTGCAGGCACTAGTATTAATATGGCCAATCTGATAAGTGATATCTCCTGTATCAAATGAATTAATTGTGTGCAAAGCACACTATAATCTGGGGAGACGTAATAACCCAACATAATAAATAACCAAGAACACAGGTGATATGAGAAAATATTGCCTCAAGCAAATTCATATGGAGCAACAGATATATAAGTATTTTGGTATTATATAAACAACACTGTAAGCAAAAAGGCTAGTTTAGTGCACACAAAATTCATTATTTATTGTGGAAATAGTGATTTGCCAGGTATAATGATTGACATGGAGAACAATAGAACTATGTCTTTGTAGTATTTTGAGACAAACTCAGCATAGACAATGTTGACATGATAAGCATTTGTGTTATGCCTTAGGCGTCGTATTAACCATGTCTTTATGAGTTGTTGTAGCCTTACTAATGATCATTGGTTTCATAGCCACTACATTACCAACATGTGCCCCAATCAAAACAGTGTTGGTAGATTTCCCTTCTCAATCCCTCACTATTATAGGTATTTATTTTGTTGATGTTGTTTGAAACGATTTTAAGCTGTTGACTGTTTGCTACTAAGGAGCACTGTAACTTCAGTGGGTTTAATTGAATTTTGCAAGGTTTGAGTTTTGATATATTTGAAGGAAAGGTGCCATACTACTCATGAAGTGTTACTTTGATTATGGCTTCTTTCAAAGACTTCATGCAGCCAGGCTTCATATCTTTCCCCTGCAGGAAATGCTGCATTGTGCATTTTCTAGTTTTGTCTGGCATGCCAGACTAAATCTTTACATGGAGGTGATAGGGAGTTTCTCTTGCATGTAGTCATGGAAATTAATAACAAAGATATAGGAATTATAAGGAAAAGACAACAACATGAAGTTGTACAAGTAGTGGTATTTAGTGAAAAGGTTGTTGACAGATGATTGTGAGTAGGAAAATGGAACATAGAACGAATTTAAATTAAATGAAGTGTGTAGAGGGAAATGGTTGACTTTGTACAACAGTGATGGCTGACTGCATACAAATGCCCCATGAGTGTGCGATATGGGTTTATATTTCACTTGATAGATTTCCTGACCCCACACATACCCGCACACATTACATTCTGGGTCAGGAAATCTACACAGGATATGATGTTGTAACCTACTTATAACTCAATTAACTATCTAACCACAGTTTATTACATAATACTACAGGAATGCATTAGTGGGAATTAATACACATTCCTTAGTAGTGTAGTAAGACTCACTTCCTGGAATACAATTTGTAGGTGTATCATTGGTATTTTTAATGGCATAAAGTCATACTCTTTTGATTCTTTGATGTTATAAAAATAAGGTTTTTTTTTCTGCTGGCATTTAATTTCCCTCATCATCAGAATTAATGGTGGTAGAAAATTGTTCGGCATTTTTTATGAGGTTGTCATAACTTTTTATAAATCTGATTGAGCAGTATGTGTGCAATGGCTAGTTTCGTAAAGATTAAGCAACTATAGCAACAAAGTTTTTTTTCGCAATTTTTAACAATTCTCAAAATATTCTGTTGTAGACAGTAGGGCTTGAATAATTGTTTTAGTAAACTTAAATTATAGCTGGTTTAGCACTGAAAATTGGCAATTCTTTGGGGGGGGGGGGGACTTTCACTTGGGGTGGGAAAATCTTGGTAAACTATTATTGCTTGTAATTTCCTGTTTGATTTTGTGGTCATTGTACTATGAATGTATTCGCTCTTGTGCGCTGTAAGGATTGATTTTTTAAATCTTAAACTATTGTTGGGTTTCACAGTAATAGTGTGGTAATAAGAATACTACAAAATCCCAGGTTTCCCCTCCCCCCCTCTATTAAACCTTGTATACCTATTTACTGATAAATATGTATTTTTCTATTTTGTAGAGTTGTTTACAAAAAAGAATAAGCAGAAACGACAGCTTGAATAACAGAATAAGACATGGTAAGTTTATGACATTGTCAGAAGTGATCTTGCTACTTCATTTCTTGTTGTTGTTTTTTCAGGAAATACTTCATAAAGGAGTTCTAGTGTTTATTTTGCTGGCAGTTATTGTGGAGGCTATTATCAGAGAGATTATAGTGTTGGCAGTGGGAGGAGGAGGCAATGCAGTACTGGGTGGAGTGATAGCTGTAGTCTCATTCGTGGTCAGCCTGGTGTTTGTATTTGGCACTATGGTAGTCGTGAATATCATTTACTACTGCATCATCAGGCTGGACAAGGATGTGTTTTTTCGAGTGTTTGCCCTGGCAATATACTCCTTAGGGTCTGTGCTTTATTACTACGGCGACAACATAAACGATATAATGCAGCTGTTTGGATCGGAGCTTGGGTGCGGTCCAACTTGTAGGCTTAACAACCGGATAGCAGCCATCATTGCATCAGGGACAGCTTTGCTCATCATAAAGAAGTACCCTGGGGTACAAATGCAGTTCCATTCCATTGTGGGGTATAAGGATAAAGCACAAGTCTGGTTTTCTGCTGCTGAAATGATTGTCTTGTTTGTCATCTTTGACGCCTTGTTCAACACCGTTGTGGCTGCAGCTCAGGAAACTGGGCGTTCATGCGGGGCCGAGGATATCGGAGTCGAGGTGGCCTTCTTGGTCATCCTCGTTGTAGTTGGAGCACTCTTTGTCACCATCAATTGCATTTTTGCAATAAAGAAGTCTGACAAGAAGGTGCACCCTCTCATTTGTGTCACATACATCGTGGTGTTGATCAGCTTACCATTGTTTCTACTGGCCAACAACCGTCAGCCGCTGGACTGCGCTTTTGGTTGTCATACTTTGGGAAGGAATGCCACGGGAAGTGTAGACGGTTGCAATAGCGCAGGAGCTGGTGGACTGCGACTGTTCATCTTTATCCTCCTCTTGATTGGCATCAGCACTATTAGTCTTCTGCTGTTCTTGAATAGAAATAAAAGTGAAGCTTCTAAGGAGCCAGAAGGCAATAAGGCTGAGAACAAATAAAGCCACCAAAGCCATTCCTTTTCTTTTTTTAACTTTCCTGCTACTAAAGTTGTATTTTTTAAGCATACAAACCAGCCAATGTTATTCATCAGTCTACTACATACATTAGTTCATCATCCTGTCACTAGTCTAATAAACTTGCTAAACAGTAAATCGAAAGAATAGAGACATTCCATAGAACATTAATTAAGTTGTTTAAAATTATTATATTTTATATAATAATATTATTATTTTGCTTCATGTTAACTGAGTACATAATTGGAATCTAGGTGCTACCATATATAGAGATATTATTTGTGGTCTAGTTGTTGCCAACCCGAAATAACAAACTGTGAAATGCAATGGATGTGTATCTTACACAATAGCTAGCTATATTATATAGCTATGTTGACAGATATATGTGGGGTGTTGTTTGGCATATAGATTCCAGACACTCTTAGTCTTAAATACAAAGGCTTGTATTTTTCTTTAAGTTACTTGTGTTACAGTTAGTTTTAACTATTTCTTTATCAAGCAAAGAATTAGCTAGTTTCTAATGTTACAACACTACTGGTAGCTATACAGTGTTTGATTAATGGGATTTTCTGTTTAGTAATTTTTTTCAGCAAACGTCAAAAAATGGGTTTGATTTTAGTCAAGACAAGCTTTTTTTCCCTGTACTTATCAATGTAATCTGAAAAAAGGAGGGGAATAGCACTTCACTAACTCAGTTCAATAAGTTAATTAATTTACTATTTTCATTGTATAACATTTTTTTTTGTACATTATCACTCTAAACAGTATATAGCTAGTTACCACTGATTAGACAACATTGCAAAGGGTGGATGCAGTGTGGAGTTGATCGCTAGCTATAGTGACAGTGAAACAAGATTATCCTGTGTGCATAGCTAGCTTCCAGTCAACACCATGTTTACTTGTAGTTAAACACACTAGCTATTGTGTTAGGAAATAGCTATTCTGATAGAAAAGTAGAATTGGAAAATCCAACAAAAGAAAACAGCACTGTTTGACTAATGTTTGTCTAGGCAGTTATAAAATTTCAAAAATAACTATAAGCATTTTGATACCAGGTATGTTATAGCTATTTTATAGCCACTACAAATTTACCATTTGACACTTGTTGCCATGAAAAAAAAAACACATGCTATTTAAAAAAAAAAATTTCAAAGTGACAGCTATGACTACATGGCTACTAGCTTTCACCACTTTCACCAGATAATAAAGCAACAACAATAATAACAACACATGTAAATTAATAAAGATCGCATTTTCATATACATAATGACTCATATTAATGTGATATTCTATTTGCTAACATTAGGCAATGTTACATATATAACTAGCTACTCTAGTATCTGTCTAACACAGATAATTTAAGATATTTCTTTGTTGATAAATTCTTCTGTTTTGTCCTTCCTGCAAAAAATTAACAAGGAGCTAGACAAAGTGACTATAATGAATATTATAATAGAAAAAGCTAGTCTAAATCCACTACTGCCTCGAACATTACAATTCAAATTATTCAATGTTTGATTGCGTTCCAAAGTATCGCAGCCGAAAGCACAATCAAGTGGTTGAAGATTATTAGTGAGCATAAATATAGGAAAGCATACCACAACGAGGCCATACGTGAGGTAGATTAACCAGTTCATGTCTTGCTAAGTACATAGAAGCAGTTCACTGTCATAAAAATGATTCCAGTTATGACAATAATTATCATGAAAACAATGTTAATAGCTACATCCTCAGGGTCACAATAGTCATCAATTACAGCTGCGGCCTCCACCACGGCATTAAAGAGGCTATCCATTTTAATGAATACTGTAATCATTCCTGCTGCTGAAAACCAAGTAGTTAGCTTCTCTTTATGCCCTATTAGTTTAGTGAACTGGTGCATGCAGGAAATCACGTTGTGGTAAAATATAAGTGCTACACCTGAGGCGATGCTAGCATAAATCTGGAATGCCTTTATGCAGCTTGGATCGCAACTCAAATCTTTCTGGTAAGGTGCAACAATTTCTATAATGTTGTCTCCGTAGTAATACAGAGTAGCTCCAAAACTTTGAGCAGACAAATAAGACATTCGTATTCCAATATTTACATCTTTCTTTAGCACATGGTGTAGGATATTAGAGACTACCAGTGAACCGAAGACTACTGTAATGATGAACACAAAGAAGAAAACTGTTGCTATAGCACCAGCCTTTGTGTCACCTGAGTAGCTGGTCCCAATGATAATAATTTCCCTTATAATAGTGTTGAGTACATCTGCCAGTAGTATAAAGACTAAAATACCTCTGCTCTCTGGTTGATCTACCTGAAAATGGACATTCAAGGCATATTCTGTTAATTGAAGTTTTTTCCCTTAAATATGTTCAGTAAAATTAGCTGCTTGGGTCAATGCTAATATTCTCATTAGCTATATCCAAATACATCACACAAAACTGATGGATAATAAAAACATACAAAAAATAACTAGGCAGTTTATGCTGCTTTACACTACTACAGACATTTCCCGTGCTGTGGGTTAATGTTTAAAATTCATTAAAACATGTTACCAATTATAGACTCACCATTGTATATACTTCAAAGACGACAATGCTTATTAAATTAACTTCCCCAACTTGCTACTCTGTGTGATGATAGTTATTGTGGAGTGTTCAGAAAGGAATGCATTCAGTTGAGCTAATTTTGTCCCTAATATGGTCAAAAAGGTATGACCATATTTGAATGACATGTTATGACTGGAATTGTATGAAAACTTAGGTTTTTATGTTCTTCAAGGTGTTTTCATTCCAGAAAAATAAAATGTACAATACAAAAACCTATGATTGTGGGTAAATAAGCAAGAAAACTGAGGAAGCTTATAAAAATGGATGTTAGCTAAATGTTAATAGCTAGCTACACATGCCAGAAACAACAACTAAAATCCTGCTTAAGTAAATTGCCATTGTAATCATTGTTTCCATTATGGTCATTCACTAAGCATATTCATTGATACCCATAGCACTCAATTTGATAGTGGCTGAGTTGTATAAATATAGCAATGCTACACTGAGTAGTAAGCCTTTTGGCGCTATAGCCCAGCAACGAAAGGGCAGAGCACCTTTAGAAGGGTTGCTCTTTATAATTTATTATTTTCTTTTATTTTTTTTGCCTTCTCCTAGCTAATAACATTGACCTCATTGGTTGACCAAATTTAAGTATCCCGTATTTAGTGCCATTTAGTGTAAACCTGGAATTCTGACCTGCTTTTTACCCCAGAATTCTGACGAGTAGCAGGGTATTGCTAAATTACTTGCTATATACCATACTATTACTAGGGGTTGGCAAATTATACTCATTTTTTGTTATTATTATGTTATGTTCATCATTTTAGTAATTAAATGATACTTAAAACCTCCTATGATGCTCATCACTATATGTATGTAGACAGAGTCTGAAGGTCACCTCAACAACACTCAAATCTTGATATGGACACTGTTGATATGCAAGCTGCAGATCTGTGTTTTGATGCAGCAACAGTGCTGGATGTGAAAGTATTTATTAACCCTCATCGTGCATGCGCGAGAGGGTTACAGCAGTCGTTCTGTCTGTCTGTCTGTCTGTCTATTAGGCTGTCTGTCTGTCTGTCTGTCTGTCTATCTGTCTGTCATCTGTCTGTCTGTCTGTCTGTCTGTCTGTCTGTCTGTCTGTCTGTCTGTCTGTCTGTGTGTCTGTCTGTGTGTCTGTCTGTCTGTCTGTCTGTCTGTCACGCTGTGATTTTGGAGATTACTGATAATTATCCAGCGTTTCAATGTACCATTTTCATTGCTCGAGCTATATTGATGCCTGATTAAAATAGCTAATAGATTGCTCGATCTTTTGGTATGATATAATAGCTAGGTAGTGTTTAGTAGCGCTGAGGTTTCACGCCTTAGATGCTTCATTAAACTAGTTTTTTCAGAAAGCAAAATTGAAACGTTCAAAATGAATTTCCAACACATTAGCTTAAGATGTATTTGAAGATGTTGAAATTTCAATGGTGGAAGAAACTAAACCTTATACCAAATTTAGCTCCAAAGTGAGAAAGTATATAATAGTATACTACAAGCAGCAGTGTAATAGTTAGGGGTTGGCGAATTATGCTGGCATGATTTAGTGCATAGTAAGTATTTTCATAAATGATAGACTAGCATAATTATGAGCATAATGAAGTAGTCTTTAGCAAAAAAATATTATAATTAGTGTTTCACTGTATTGTAACAATGACAATTTGATGTAGTATTCCAGAGACTGGCTTTAGGATGTTCAAATTATTTTGTAAGATTACAATTACTACTATGGCCAGCATGACACAACTTGCTGACATACTGCTTTCCAATGTGGTAAACTTGCCTTCAAAACTCGATCACGACATACCACATCATTTTAGTAATTAAATGATACTGCACAGCTAAAAACGAAGTATGATTTACATACCAAAACTGGTATGATACTGCATGTCACCATTTGCATCCCAAAACTTGGTGTGATACCCATACTTTTTTGCCATAGTATGTTTTACATACCAATATTAGTATAAAATCCATACAAAAAAAAAGAATGATTTACATACTATTTTAGTATAATTTTCATACAAATTTCATAATTGAATATAATTTTACAAAAAAAATTCATATGTTATTTATGCTTACAATAAAATGTTGTAACTTGCTTCTTTTATATACTTTGTCTAAAAATAAATGCTCTAAAAAAAATAAAAATTGGTACATCCACTTGGATATTCCAAATTGAAAACATAAAAGATAGATAACAATGTAAAAGGAATGTTGTGTTTGTTTATCTTGTACACAGTTTTTCGTTCAGCCACTATGTATATATTGGTGATGGTTTGGTTTTGTAGTTCCACTGCTACCAGAGGCTGTGCGTGTGGACTCTCTCTTGCTATATCTGCTGGATCCTACAGTAACAATAATATAAGACAACGTCAATAACTGTGTATGAATGCAGGTCTTTATTACACTGTATTAACATTCTTTATTGTTGCTCACCTCAATGACAATGACAATGTTCTTATAAGTGGACTTGCTCCTGGTGTCTGGTAGCATTGTATTCATCATTATCATTGCCTGAACAGTTTGACAACCTGAATTGTAATAGAAGAAGCAATCAAACATTTCAATATACAAATTTCTGTTCGCCATTTCCTATTACTGATGTCTTAACAAATATAATGTTACGATTTGCAAACCATATAGTTTCTATTTATATGCAAAATGTTGTCTTCAAAAATTAGAAGCAATAATATAGGAGAAATAAATTTAGTAAATTATTTGCCGGACAGAAATACATCGATATGATTTTAGTAATTGTACTTTTAGTGGGATATTATTTATAGCTTAAAGCAGATATTAAATAACTTGTCCAGTAACTTGTTAAAGTAATTAAAAAATAAGTAAATAAGAAGAGGGTAAACACTGAGTAGCAGCTGCATTTCCTCCCTTCAACAGCTGCATTTTCTCAAAAATGTACAAGCTCTCAAGGAATGTAAATGGTTGCCTGGTTACCTGGTGTTATGTCTTCTTTCAGCATTTCAAGCACCACTTGTATCTCAGGAGAAATTGATTCTTTCTGGAATAGTTGTGTTATTTTCGGCATAAGTTTCTCCCACTTTCCTTGGGAACTTTTGTCTGGAAATATTTTATTCATCTCAGTCAAAACCTAAATCAAACATACAAAAGAATACCTACTCACTACTCACTCTATTAGCATTGTACATAAGTTAAAGTTGAAATATGTTTTAGCAATAAATGAAACTATTTCGATTACCTCATCAATGACTTGCAGTGGTGGATACTTCTGTAAAACACCATTTAATGAAAATTCACTATTCAAGGTATTTGGATTTTTTTTTTTTGACTCGGATAGCATTAGCTTGTAATTTCTTGCATTAGAGTGCTCATCTTCATTATCCAGTATAGTTGGGGTTGTTGCTGCTGGAAATGCACGGTATTCTTTCCTTTTCTTTTGTGCAGTAAGACTTCCATTTTCTAACATTCTCTTGTTGCTTGGTCTGCCAGTGCTTCTTAAATATTTCATTTTGTCTTTGAGTGCTTCAACAAAGTAACCCTGTGCAACAGTAATTGTTACGTAAATAAATATACTAATAGGTCAAAATATCTAACAATTATGTGTATCCCTTTATTAATAACAACTGTGTTCAAATTATTATTGTCAGTATCTTACATATCCAGTTCCTGTAGATGACTTTAGGAAAGGATACTTGTTAATTATTTGCTGTCCAATATGGGTATATTCGTCTTTGGTTGGATAGCTTTTAAAAGAAAACACTGCTGCAGCGACGTTACCAATGAACTTCGTCTTAGTGCTTCCAGTCATAACACCCTCTTGTAGGCCTAACATTACTGCTGCTGGATAATTTTGTGGCAAACGAAATGGTATTGGCAGAGGTGGTTCAGGACATTTCTTGGTTATGATTGTCCTTGGGGTCCTTTTGAATATACCAACCTAATGTATATACAATACATGAGAAACCATTAGCTCCAAAATATTAAAATAATTAAAAATATTGCATAGCAACAATAATTAAAGATATTTAAAAAAATCTTAATTATTTTTAAACTTGAAAAGCTATGAAAATATAATGTAGCAAATTATAGTAGGCTAAACATAATTGGTGGATAAAATATTGGGGAGTATGGAAGGAGGGGGATTTGTATCAAATGAAATATCAATACCAACCTACATTCCTTTTATTAGCCGAAGACAAACAGATGAGAGGTGCTGTAGTATCCCTAATACACACTTGTTGTACTACAGTGTCTTAAAGATTTACCTTGACTGAAGGACTTATAGTATCCTCGCCTGCTTCAATATTATCAGGATCCATACTTACTGACGGTAACTATACAATAACAATGTGTTTTTATGTTAAATTTTTATTTACAATCCACTACTTATACCTCAGGTGACAATTCATTGCACCATTCCTCATCTAACGCACTTGAACTTGCCAAATCCTAAATTGAAATGAGAGATTTATTCAAGTTATTACACGCTAGCAATGAAACATTCAAATGTACCTCTTCTTCACTAGCCCAAGAACAAACCAAAAATAAATAAGACTCTGTATATAAATCTATATAAGTTATTTTCAAGGTAAAATAGTGATGAGTGAATTTGATTAAAATCAATGTAGACTACACAACAAAAATTTTGTTTCAATTTGTGTTGATACTTGTATGTGTGAAGACATAAATATTGTGCAAAGCTTTGGAAGTGATAAGGATCATCTTGGGTATGACAGAGGAACCAGACCATGCATGTACTTAACCTATAGACTTAGTGATAAGAAAAACCACGCTTGGCTCAGGAGGGTTGAAGGGACCTCACTACTTACAACAATTTCACCTGTATTTTGAATTGCTTAGATGGACACAAAACAACTTAGCTAATGATTTTATAAATTCAACCCTAAAATATATAACAGAACCTCTAAAGAGCTTACATCCAGAGATTCAGAGGCTGAAAACAAATCTTCGTGTGGAACAGATGCAGTTTCTTTTACAGTCTTCAATAACCTAAGAAGTTTTATGTCTTGGACTACACATATAAGTTTAAATTTTTTTCATAAGGCCTACCTGAACAGAAGAAGTTCTGCAATTAAGCTCTCTTTGCTTTAAAATTAATTTTCTTCTTTCTCCAATTGAAGTGATTAGTTGACTGAAGTCATTTTCTTCCAGAATTAAAAATGTTTCTCCATCTATGTCATTGTCTAAATTTAAAAAATCTATGTCATTGTCTAAATTTAAAAAAATATTGTCAACTAGAACAAAAATAAAAAAACTGTAGACTTTACCTTGAAAGCTATCAACAACTTTTTCAGAAAACTTCTGCTCTCTCAACCAATCCCCTACGTGTACCACATTTTTACTAGAAAAATCTTCCATTTGTCTGGCCTCAGTCCACTTACTCTCCTGAGAAAAGAAAACCAGTAAAAATTATAGCCAATCTTTAGACAGAGTAAGGAAAATAGCAGCTGCACTTGTGTCATGTGACTACATACAATAATACAGAATATTGTTTAAAAATTATTTTCTTTAAATAGAAATTCTCTTGTAGAGATGTTTCAATGTTGTTTCAATGTTGCATATGTCACCAGCATGCAATAACAACTATTGCCGGAATTCTAAAGCATATTAGAGAAGTCCATCCATTTTTTCGTGGTGCTGTAACCTGTGGACTGGATGGTTGTGCTGCAACACCCTCTAGCTATGAAGCTCTCAAGGTACATGTCTACAGGTAATAAAATGTAATAAAATAGCTATTATAATTTTTGTAATGTACATGTATATTTTTAGTGCGAACCATAAATATTTCTGAGGTCCCTTATGGAGATGCCTTAATGGAAGAATACAGCTGTGAAACTCAAACAAAATTACAAAGGTAGGCAATTTGAATATTATTAAAAAAAAGGTTTTATTGGTACCTTGTTGTTTAATAGGACATCATTTGTAGAAAAAAAATGGGATTAAGTACAGTAAAGGCAGCATTGTGTTCTGCAGTATTGAAGATGAAGTCCCGGTATTTGGCAAAATTATGGATATATTAGTTTGGTCCATGGGAAAATGTATTTTTGTAATCATTCCATATGTTGGAGATAACTTTTTTAACCATTATAATGCTTATGAAGTTAGGCCAGATAATTCTAACTACATTATTTCAGACTCCTGATAATCTTGCTGATAATCGGACACTATCATTAAGTACATCTTTTTCACAACATTTGAGAAATAAAGCTTTTGTTTCATTAAAATATCAAGTATGTTGTAAACCGCATTGTTAATATCTTTTGAATATATTATATGTATTTTTTGTTGACCTTTTACATGAC
>WLWD01002366.1_pt1 | contig 19541 bp, 8 predicted proteins | sample 6712731 | NCBI WGS metagenome assembly WLWD01 (sample SAMN12718690, study PRJNA576275) | sponge metagenome | isolation source: marine sponge | host: Mycale hentscheli | place: New Zealand: South Island, Marlborough, Capsize Point | collected 2014-11-01
TTATAACGCTTCATTATTAACAGTGTATGATAGCCACGTATTTGCAATTAGATAGCATAGTAAAAAAGGGTGGGTGGGTGAAAGAGGTATAATGTACTTAGGAATGCGCTTAAATCTCAACAACAAGCAAAGGAGAAAAATATTGAAAAAACAAAAAACAAAACAAAACAAATAACATATATCCAAGTTGACAAGTTGAGTCGAATGGACTTACATGCAATAAAACAGGAACACCCACTGAACTGAAAATGGAAGCAATTTAAGTCACATATTGACAGGCAGCGGTGCCAAAATGGAATTCAACCTTGAATTATTCAAGAAAAAATGGTGGAGTTGAAGATGGGTAAGTTAAAAGAAATATCATTTAACATATTTAACACTCATTATTTTAGAAATTGTACTCACACAAAACAAGTCCTTGTTCAAAATGCTCACCTGTTTTGGTATTGGAAAGCTTGTAGATACCTTTTCCTAAACACTCCGTAATAGAGTAGGGTCCAGAATACCGCTTTTCAAGTTTTCCATTTTTTCGTCCATCTCTATGGCTATTTCTCATTAAAACTAGTGTTCCTGGCTTCAAATTCTATGTCAGAAAAATGATGCAAAAAATATACAAAACATTAATCACTTCACTTACAAATATCAACCACTATTGCATGGCATAGGAAGACTAAATAGTTATCATAGTACAGTGTGTAAATCAGCTGCAATTATTACAACTGCAGTGTCAAAACTTATTGTAAAGCAAGATAGCTCTTAAAAAGTGCTGTGACAACTCTTTTGTAACTTATGCCTGGTTAATGAATTTTGGTTGCTAGGAAAAATTCTTTTTTTTTCTAATGTACTTATGGCTTCATTTAAATGTGGAAGCTATAGGCTACTACAACAGAAGACAGTATACAAACAATCAGAAGCAAAGAGTTACTACCGCTTTGAAATATAGCCCCCAATGTTCAGAGATAAACCAGGTTAGACTCCTCCACAGGTACTACACCACTGGATCTAACATCTCGCTTAGATTTCAAGAGGCAGTGGTTCACAGAACCTCCGATTTATTTTTTGTTGTTATATAACTCTTCAAAGAAGAGATGCAATGCAGCTAGTTTTACTCCAGGAATCTTTGCAGAACTAAACCACCGTAAAAAAAAAAAGCTAAATTTTCTTTCCTACTTTAATGTAACTACAAGTATAATGTAATCACAATTATTGTTATAGTATACTTACACTTTTCTTCTTCAATTTTCTGTCATAATCTTTCTTTTGACGAATCTGGGCAAGTTGAATATTTTCATGGGCTTTCTCGTATATCTTTCTTTTCATAGCTTGCATTCTACTGATGTAGTTCTCCAAATTCGCTTCTTCACCACTGTCAGTCTTAGAGTCACTCAATAGCTCAAGTTCGATTGGCAAAACTGGTTTCCTGAGATTGCAACAACAATAATAAAGAGAGAAGTTTCATATAAACATTAACTATACCTGCAGTACATTATTTCAAATGGTGTGGTGTCAGTAGACTTCTGTGTGCAAGTTCGGTATGCAAACAAGACACCATCAATATATTCATCCCAATCATCTTGCTCTTTTTTTTACCAATTTTAAGAGTGACTTCTGTAAAGTTTGATTAAATCGCTCCACTAAACCGTTTGTTTGTGGATGATACGCTGAAGAAATTCGATGCTCTGTTCCTGTCAAACTGAACAGATACTTAGTAACTGCATTAATAAATTCCCGACCTTGATCACTAATTATAACTTCAGTACTTCCAAATCTAGAGGTACAAATTGAGTAAAAATTAAATGAATTGACATAGGAGGTTTGATACCTGCACATGATCCTGTAAAGAAATTGAGCAACTTCTTTTGCTGACTTTTTTGGCAAAGGCTCTGCCTCAGGCCATTTTGAAAAATAATCCACTAAGGTAACTATATATCTGTTTCCCCTTGCAGTGACTGGGAGTGGACCGACTATGTCAATACCTACCTGTGACATACAAAGTTATAAACAAATACAATGTTTATTAAGCTCTCTTCAGTGTTGTACTTAAGTTACCATTTTCCATACTTTTGGTTTTACTTCAATGGAATGTAGAGGAGCAACTGCCTTGCAAAACTTCCCATCGTTGGTTTGTTGACAAACATCACAGCATTGTACCAGTTCACGAACATCTTTCGACATCATAGGCCAATAAAATCGGCTGGATATCTTCTGATGCGTTTTGTCTCTGCCAAAATGTCCAGCTATTAAAAATTCAAGTATTACTTTTTAGACCATTCAAAACTGTATAGGAACATACTAAAGTTCTTATCTTTAAACTTAATTCTATTACAAAAGCACAAGTTAAAGTTACAATTGAAATTTTAAATTTTATTTTGTTGTGTAAATGTGTAGAAATCATTGTCCAGCTTAGTCTCGTGCTGACGACCTTTACCATAAACAGACTGATGTCATGCATGGCCTGCCCAATCAAATAGCCTTTCTCCTTCCCTGATACCAACGCAAAACTAAATCCATACAAAGTTTTAAAAGGGCTAAAAATGTGTTCCAGCTCATGGGGACTGTCAAAGTGAAAATAGTTAAACCTATTATTAGCTATAGTTGTTTTTGCAATTCAAACCTGTGAGATGCAAGTTTTAAATTATTGTCATTATAATTTAATTACACACTAGATGTAATCAATTTGTAGGTGTTTAAAATATGGACAGTATTTTGCCCATAAAAATTTTCCCCAGATACTAAAAAAAAATATTGATTTTAATGGGGTAAGAATAATATTTAACAACTTCTTTCCACCTTTAACTCTCAAAGCCCCCTTCTCCTGATAAGTCTATCAGTGCCTGATTTTATGGTTTATCAAACTAGCTCGATCAAAACCACTGCAATAGTGGAAATAGTTTTAGTGACATGAAATTAGTCAAAAAAAATTAAAAAATTGCCTGAGAGATAATAGTTTGGATCAAGTTAAGAGAGTAAGCATTGAGGGCTCATGGACATATAGATTGTATTATTAATCACTGAAAGTAAAAAAACACCACAGACTTGTATGTAAATTTAAAACTAGCCTATTATTTCAAGATTTTGTAAAGACACTGATAAACTGGGAGAGGAGAGAGAAGGTAAAGTTGGGGTGTATGGGTGAAGCTTCCCCTGCGTAACCCCCCCCCCTCCCCATTCCCCCCTTGAAAGTGGTTTAAAAAAAGTGTAGAGGCATCAATTATTACAATTTAAGTTATACAAGCTAGTTAATCTGGCAGTTTCTAATGATTTTGCACCATTTTTATTGGCTTGTGTATAGTGAAAGGGCACCTTTAAAATAAAATAAAATTACTGTCACTAGATCAGTAATGCACTACATAAATTCTACCTTGCTGATCACTGTGGCATGCCTCCAAGATACGTTTTTTTTCTGCCACAGTTTTCACTACTACTCTCCAATTTCTTTCCCCAGACGTTGTTTTCGAGTAATAGAGGATCCCGCCAGAAGCCTTAAAATGACTTAAGCATTTCCTTCTCAAAACGCGCCTCTGGTTTTTATTGTAACCGCTAGGGTAAGTATCATTTGCCAAGTAACCATACACTTCATCGTAGTCCTCCATGATGATTGCAAAGTGGACATGTGGTCCTAGGTAAGACACGTGAGCCTAAGGCCCTAATGTCCCGGGGGGACAGTTGACACGGGGGGACCTATATTCCTCCGACACCGTAACAATACGTGCGTACCTAATTTTTTACAGCTTCCTCAATTTTTTTCTGCTGAGTTAAAAATGATAGCTAGTGACATAGAGACGTAATATCTGCAATACGCACCATTAGGACTTGAATCAGGAAGTCGGAGTCAGTAATAAGTCTTTTACTAATCTTATCCAATAGAAAGCACATGAAATTGTAATAGGCTTTGCAGGAAAGTAATTGTGCACTATTCATAGATGATCACAATATGTAATGGAATAATTAATGTTCAAGGTTGCTCAGTTTGCATTATTACAGTACACATGAGCATATTTAAAAGGATCTCTAGTGCTGATTAAAGCGTTATTAATGACAACTTTCTAGGCATATCCCTATACCATAAAAGGGATCAAAATCATAATGCTTATTGCATTTACTAGTACATTACACACAAGATACAATCGTTATTATTGTATCAGTAACAGTTGTCTATCTAGCAGCAAAGAGATTGTAACACAAACACTACACACTTTAATTGAAGAAGTTATTTTCATTATGTCCATTGAAATGCACACTCTCTCCTGTGTCTACATCACAGATCAGGCCTCCAGTAGGCGTGTCCACACTCTCTTCCAGTGCCTACATCACAGATCAGGCCTCTAGTAGGCATGCCCACACTCTCTCCTGTGTCTACATCACAGATCAGGCCTCTAGTAGGCATGCCCAGACTCTCTCCTGTGTCTACATCACAGATCAGGCCTCTAGTAGGCGTGTCAACACTCTCTTCCTGTGTCTACATCACAGATCAGGTCTCCAGTAGGCATGTCCACACTCTCTTCCAGTGTCTACATCACAGATCAGGCCTCTGACAAGTGTAATAAGTGGTTTATTCCATGCTAGATATATTCACTGAAGAAGAACCGGTCATATTGGCCGATTGTGACAAGTTTCATTATGCATGTAGTTTGTACCATTGAACATTCCATACTAGTAAATTCACTGTTTTTTTTTCCTTCTCAAATCTTAAAATACGTGAAACTGAAAATTCTGTTACCAGTCTGAGACAAAAAGAAATGGAATTTCTAGTAGAATTACGATATATTACAATAAGAGTGTGGACTATCTTTATTATAGATATAGGATATACCACACAACAAGCCATGGAGGTAAAGAAGACAACTTTGATAACTCTAGTGAGGGAAATTGTGACGTTCTCGATAGATATTATATTATTCCTTCATTATCATCTGATTTCACAACTCAATGAAGTGTATAACATCTGACAACAAAAATGGTGGCAGTTCTCGTGAAGAACCTTATGATATTATAGAAAGAAATTATAAAACCTTTCAATCTTCTAGACCACTTGACAAAAACAATTATCTGATCTGCAGAAAGACAAATTCACAAGCATGAAAGGGAATGATGACATTATTAAGGGACATTTTGCATCAGGTATACCACATTTACCAGACAGTTTATATCAAGTCTTGGGGATAAACAAGTCCACTGCAATTGTTTACAGCTTGTGGTACACCAAAATGAAAACAAAGCATAAAGGCCAAAATATAGCCTTGATCGGTAACTGCTGTGGTTTGCCTAAGGATTCACAGTCTGGCTACTTTAACTGAAATCCTCTTAGAGCTCTGGTGTAACAATTTACTGTGACATGACTGAAACGTGTGGACCAATAACTCGTGGCTGAACCAGACTCACCAACATTGACATGAATCAAACTTCTTTCAACTGCCCTTTCAATCTTTGCTTATTTTCATCATTCTTTGTCTCATGCACACACACACACACACATATAGTCTTGGTGTCATATTCAGTCAGTCATATATTGAATTGAATCTTGACAAAATTATATTTGTTAGCAGCTCGCAACCTAGCTCACAGCTACAATAGTTACATGATATGCATAAGTAGCGTTACATGCAGGACTATCACATGACTTGCCTTTACTTATTATTAAACAGAATGCTTACACTAAATTAACACAACCCTATGATATCACCAAACAAGATTTGCACTGGGTTCTCATTAAATTCTATGAGTGTATTTAGTATATTGTTGCACTATTGGAATACACAGTTATTTTTTTTGGTACATAATCATATTCTCACACTTTATGCATCTATGCATTGTCCATGTGTGCTCTGTCCAAACTCTCAATATTACTTAATTCTACCAATGAAATCTGAAGCACTGCAATCCACTGATAATACAACTCTTCTGCAGGGAGTAAGTATGATAAAACCATTTTATGTATACTATACCATTCTACTTGTGAAACACCTACACATTTAATGATGGTGGATTTCGATGTGGCTGATGTAGCAGTTTTACAACAATGCATGAAGACTGAAGGTGTAGTTCATTTTTCTTTACTACAGTGAAATCTGCTGAAAGAAGCTATAACACTATTTACAGAGAGCTATTAGCTGTTTATTTTACTATCACACATTGCATCTTTTGAGGGATTATCATTTCTTATTTAATCGATCACAAGTCATTGACATTTGTTCTTTTGTTATTCTGCACCACAATCAGGAATAACTCCTTGAGCATTGTCCTTATAGTATTGAGAACAATTTTTTCTGCAGTCACTTCATATATTCCAGAAAATTTAATTTCTTCAAAAATAATGTTCCAACTTGAAAGTGTTGAAGTTTTCAAATGGTACATTGAATGTGTAAAAAAACACAAACAATAGTGATGGAGGAAATTAATGCATCAATAAAAAAGCTTGCACCCTAAAATCTATATACTTCCTCTTACCTGAACACAAAGTCCCGTAAAGCACATAGATATTTATACATTATATGCTTTAAAGAAGGGATGGTGAGGCTTTGCTTCAAACACTGCAACAAATAAATGAAACAGGGGAAAGAACAAAGCTCTAATAGTAAAAGTTCTACTCAAGTATTCGTTACATTCGCAAGATTAATCTTGTACAACGTCTTTTCCAGGATTTCCAAATGCTTGAGATCCAGAATAATCACTTCTGGAGGCTGGACACTGCTTTGAAGATGCTTCAGAAATTTGTGTATGATGTGTCAAAAGACTAAGATATCATGAAGGAATCAGTGCAATTGGCAATTACAAGCTTTTATTTCAGTTAAGTCATGTGATGGAACTTTATTAGGCCACCATATACTCCAATATGACATACCTACTATGTTCCTGTCCTATTAAACAATTGTAGTTTGAGAAAGTGGATAGCTATATTATATTCTCTCAACATGCACACACTTATAACATATTATGCACTTTTTGTGTGTAGCTCACCATGACAATGAATTTTATTCTATCAATCATTTTTAGTAGAGAGTTGCTATTGGAGAAATACTATAATTATGCTAAACAAACATTGATATATACTACTAATGGAATGCTTTTATTAAAGATGCAAGGTAGCCACACTTCATCGCTATACACACTGAGACCTTGATAAAAACAAGAGTTACATCTTCTCACATTCAATATTATTAGTGATGATCACAACAGAATTTCCTGAAATTACACAATAATTTAAATGATTGTCCAGCTCCATAATGAGCAAATCATTTCAGCAAATTAGGACATAGGACATTAGCGGTAACCCAGCCATACACTGTGCCACATGCTTACTGCTCTCTCAAATCTGCTGTCAGTTATTGCAATAAGAACTAGCTAACATGTATTTTTCATATGGTGAGAACATCCAAGTGACTGCAGGTTGTCATCAAGAAGTGCGTACATGTGTGTCCATGCTTTTGAGCACCTCAGCAAACTCCATGCAAAATATTAGGAAAAATTGAACCACACTAAGAAGACAACATTGGAGGTCTCTTAGGACTAACAATACTGTGATCCTGCCTCCAAGGTAGGTCTAAACACCATCACATTTCTTCTTTACTATGCTATAGGTATACAACAGTGCACTAATCTTTCATACTTGACACCATGTATGCTAGTCTTGTGACACAAAAGAGTACCCCATCCCTTCATTATCAATTGACAAATGAGCTAATCGGCATGTAACCCTTTGCCAGGTTTTGTGGTCCAGTGAAGTCTATCTATTCTTTATGAAGTATTGGAGCAAGATACTGTATAAAGCAATACAATAACGAAATAATGCTATAAAAGTAGGTAAAGTTAATAATTGTGTTTTTAAATACTTCATTCACTAAACTAACATTGATTGAGTATAACGAAATATACCAAGTGTCTTTTATGTTCTATTTCTAAAACTTGAAACTCAAATTTGAGGGATAAAACATATGAAACTGTATTTTACTCATGAGTGTGATTAAGCCACGATACTTGGAACTGAAGTTGTAACTCTGAAATACAATGAATCATCTTTCAAGTATTGTATGTTGTCCCTGACATTATGTGATAGCTTGGATAGCTCAATGAATCGAATAAAACCATATCCATTACCACCCGCCCTACAATGATCGTTGCTACCATCAAATTCTATAGAACGCTCATAATGATCACGATCAGCCAATTGATTTAATAGTTCTACAGTAAATGTCACTTTAAAAGGCCATTCCAGCATATCATCATAAGGTCCATGCAATACTTCCCAAAATACTGACAAATGAGTACCTTCTCCAGCTCCATCTCCTTTAGGATAAACAAAAAATCTAATTTTATAGCCGGAAGGGCTAGTGAAGAATGGTTGAAAGAAATGATGTCCTGTCTTCAAACTATAACCATTTAGTTTGAATGTAATGCTTCTTTGTTTCTTATCTGTATCACTGAGTGTAAATATGCTTAACTCGACTATCTTGTCGATTGCCATTGTGAAGTGACGTTCCAAGTTTTCCTCATGCTTCTTCATAATTTTTTCAAGTTTTCCTCATGCTTCTTCATATTTTTTCGTAATTTCTTCTTTTCACAGCCTATGCTGGCATACTTGCAGTAGACTTCAGTGTAGTCACATGACTCTCTCACATGTGATGCAAGTTTGCCACGCTCTATCAGCACACTGCAGCCTTCATTTGAACAAGATTATAATCTCTTTGCTGCATTTACTATTGTGATCATGCAAAGAAGTATAAGTACCTTCCATGCCACAATGATCACAAGAGCATTTTCTTACACATTCACAATGCAAATGTTTGTCGAGATATTTCCTGAGCAATTGCTTGGAGCAATCATTGGGATATGGGACCTTGGCATAACCACATTGTGCTTTATGTTTCTCTAATTTTCCTACAGTTCCTGTCCAAACACATCCGTGATTATCACAATATACCTTAAGGTCTTGAATTTGTTTGTTGGCTAACACACAAACAGTAGTTGATAAATAGACACCTAAACACAAATATTTATTACCTCTTTCGTCCTCAAAATATTGTTGATGATGACCTTTATTATTAAGGCAAGAATCTTGTCTATTTTCCAGGCAGATGCTGCAGTATAGCTTGCCACTGGCTTATTCTTGCATAGGGTCTTTAGCCACTTCATGGCAAATGCAACACAATCACTTGGGACAGATTGAAATCTGCAATCCATGGCTATATCTTCACAATCAAGTAACTGTAGAGCATGGCTATATGATGCATAATATAGTAACATGCCGGCAGTAACATGCTATTATTACATGGATAGTGTTGTCAACTGACTTATAACAAAACAAGTTCTTTGTTGGCTTCACATGGAAACTTTGGGCAGTTTTCAAAACATAATACGAGGAATATTGGTTTCATTTATTATTTGGTAAGCAAGGGAGACATTATCAGAAGTAACACAATTAACAATTGGGATATTTGTTTGTTGGCAAGCAATCTAGACATTATTGAGGATGAATAGCTGCAATAGGGAATGGGTTCTTTCACACCATCCTATCAGATTGCTTTACTCGCAGTGAATATAACTTTATATGCACCTCCTAAGATGTGAAAAAGTGAAATGTTAAAGAAGTGTTTCTTATAGCCTAGAGCCATATAATCAGGTATCACCACTCCATGTATCGGATTTACATTCTTGTTGGGCCTTTGGCCCTGTCTTGTAAATCCTGTAATAACCTCCACCTCTTACCTATACATATTTACATGCATGGATGATATGTATGCTCTTTCATGCCTTCAGTTCCTTATAATCATAATAAATCCGAGTACAGTAATCTGAAGTGATGTCTTCAACTGTCTTCCGTGCACACCAAGTGGGACTTTTACTGTACTGCATGGGGAAAGGATATGAAGCATGTCACAGAAAAACACACACAAAAAATTTGATTGGGTAATGTCTAGGTTAAATCTTTCTCTAACTAATAATGATGAAAGATGTGTTAGTGTACAAGCTGCACTCATGACTCTTGACTGCACTGTGAATTGAATGTGCAATGTTTGTTTTTTATTTTGTTCATGATGGATAGTTATTATGTTATAATCACATAAATTACTCTCTCTTTGTGAATGGTAATGTCATACCCACTGATTACTCAATTTGAAATTAATGGCAAAAGAAAAGACTGTGACAATTGTTCCATTGAAAGGTTAAAAAGTACACCAGCTGGAAAGTGCAGTGTAAAATAGTCCTCATGAGTGAAGGTCTGATGGGTGAGTGTCCACGAAAATAAAACTGCCTTTCATCTGTGGAGCATGACAAATTTGCCAAGTTTATGGTGCAGAGCTCTAGCAACTATAGTTTTGGCCATCAATCATTCCCTGCTCTGTTTAATTACATTGAAGGCCTGGTAGATCTAGCAATGGTTCGGAAGAAGCAGCCTGGTAGTTTCTGAAGAAAAATCTGGGCAAACAAGCTCAGTCTTACGAGAGAAAAATAATTTACTTTGAAATTCAGTGATGTTGGGTCTATGAATGAGTATGTTAAGTGTATGACAGAGATCTTCAGTGAGTTGACAGTTATAAAAAGTATTCAAAGGCAAGCGGTGGTCCATCTTCTTGTAGGATTACCTGAAATCTATTTGGAGATTAAAGTAAAAACTAAATAGTGGAGCAGAGAGGCCATGCTGGTTGATAATGCACTCTTGGCAAAGTCCAGGAATGACTGGATTGTAACTTCTGGAGCTCCAGTGATATGTGCAACAATCCTGGAATGTGTACAGAACAAAAACTCGTCCACAATAGAAATTTGCTGCATGTCCCACACTATAGGAAAGCTACATATCCTGCACCAAATTTCATACAGTTATGAAATGCACCTCTATCCCATATTGGATAGATGTAGGATATAATATCTCTTCAGTGTGGGACATGTAAGAAATTTTAATATGACAAAGTTATATACAACAAAAAGAAAGTCTTGGCTAGAAAGTACATTTTTGTTAGGCAATTATATACTGGAGGCAATAAACCAGTACCCCTGTTCATTGATGGTACACTCCTTCTTACTTGTCAAGACTCCTCTTGTGCAGTTCTTGCTGGTGATCTACTACTATTTCAATTCTCCCAATCAATGTGGTGAGGTTGTTGAATTTCATGTTGAGCAACTGCAGATGTGTTGATGTCTAGCAATTTCAATGCTTGTTGATGTTCTTTTTATTTAAGTTCTAGCGTCTACTTTGGCCTAAAATCAAACTGGACAGATGCTAGAATATAGGTTAAAAGAGCATCAACGAAAACTGAATGGCATGTGAGCATATTCAAATTTTCCAAACTTGCAATAGAAAGCAAGACATAGAAATTTGGTGGAAGCCTTTTGCAAGGTCAACATTTGATAAGTACTTTGCAGCTCCCAATCTGGCTATTTCTTCCACAGTAGATAGCATGTAAAATGGTTCTGCGACAGTTATAGAGTTAAGCTTACAAAAATCAACTACAATGTGTATGGTCCCATCTTTTTTCTTCACAGGTATAGGTGGGCTACACCAACTACTCTGGCTGTGCACAATGATCCCCAGATCAAGCAAGCTTTAAGTAGGGAAATTATTCACATAAAGTCAAGTTCAGAAATTTGGGACTCAGAGAGTTCAGGACCTTTCAAGTGAGCATGGGGTACCAAGGATTGAACACAAGAAGAGCCACACTCTGAATCTACCACTGCTAATACCTTATGACAAGGAAATGAGGGAACATACTTCTTCAACTGATTGATAAGCCTTTGATTTAGACTTCTTACCCTCAGTAGGGACTATTGAATATGTAACATCAGATATACGACCCTCCAAACTGGTCTCTAAGGAAGAGCAAAGACCAGGAGTCTTCTTTAAAACTAAGTCATTGGGCTTGAAAGTATGTAAAGTTTCAGATTTTTCTCAGTCTGCAACTACTTTATCTGCTAATTCAGACATAACACTTTGTAAGGTTGAGCTGATACATGTTGTAGAGTAATAGGTGAGTTATAAGTGTGTATCATTGTTTCTTTGTCAGTGAAGGCTGTCCATGTGGAACTTGTATCAGACTTCTAGCAACCCTGCATTGTTTCATTGCTCGTCGTAGAATCCTGACCCTCATATGGAGTGACCGTGGTACAAACTTTGTCAGCATGAAGTGTGAATTGAAAGAACTATACCAATTCTAGAACAAGACAAGACACAGCACATCATCTCTAATTACAGTACATCCAGGAATATCGAGTGGGGTTTGGTTCCAGAACATTTCCGTGGATTATTGGAAGCCGCTGTCAGAAGTGTCAAGAAGCACCTCAGATGCTGTATTGGTGAATCCAAGCTCACTTTTGAGGAACTCACCACGGTTCTCACTTAAGTTGAAGCTTGCCTCAACAGGCGACCACTCATCCCAGTTTCTACAACAGATGACGATGGATTGGAGGTACTGACACCAGGACATTTCCTGATGGCTATCCACTTGCAGCTTTTCCTGAGATGGCAACTATGCCAAAGCATTGTGCGGAGATTCTGGTAGAAATGGTCTGCAGAGTATCTCCCAACCCTCAACCATTAAAATAAGTGGCAATACCACATCAAAAATCTTCATCTTGGTGATGTACTGCTGATGAAGGAGGACGCAGCCATACCAACCAAGTGGCCCCTCAGCAGAGAGACTCAAGTGCACCCGGGATTGAACAAGCTTGTGTGTGTCACAACCATCCGAACTTCCAAAGGGACATACAAACGACCAGTTACCAAATTTGCTGTTCTTGTTCCCAGTGACCAAACAGGAAATTAACTCTACACCCATGATCATAACTTCATTTATTCATATTTGTAAGATTATGGATCTAATTGGCCGGCGGTATGTTTAGACTCACATAATTAAGAGTTGTCACCATCATATACTTTGTAATACATAATTCTTTTAACTAGAGTTCTCTGTCTGAAAATAATCGCAATTGTGTTGGGTGGATGTGGGCATATTATTAATCCTCGCTAATCCAAGCTGACTCATTAGCTGGTCAGCTATCAAAGTCTGAGCCAATGTATAGAGGTGCTGTAAGAAATACACTGCCTGATCATAATTAAATGATGTAACATTATAGCAATGCTATAGGTAAAAAGTACAATATTAGCACTAGCCCTAGCCATAACCCTATTGATACTGAAACAAATGACATAAACACATAATAAAACAAATAGCAAGTTTCAGAGAGTCAGCGAGATATAACACAAATAATATTACTACAATACAGCAGTTGAAGTCAGGATTGTTTTTGATTTGATCATCCCATTATTTCCTCCCATAACATGGACTTTATCTGATGTCATGATACAGGTACAGTAACACACTGCATGTGGTAGTTGTCCAGCCTGGACCCAGGTATTAGTCTCAGGGACATAGCACTGAATGGTAGACACTGGCTTCCAACTCTTCATGTCCCAACCACCGACTGCCAGTAGAGATTTTCCAATGATGAGTGGACAGGATTCTGTACAATTGAGTGAAGGCAGTCTGTTCCATTTATTGGAACTGTATGACGAGGAGTGTGAAACAAGAGCTTCCAGAGATGCCTTATAGACATCAGGACTATCACCCACACCCTCACACCCTCCCCCCATGAGGTACCAGGTATCTGCTATTGTAATAGACTTCATTCTCTCCCATGGTGTCGGTGTAGATGGTCCAATAGACCACTGCGTGTTGGATATATCAAGTACCTCAACACTAGCCTGCAAACAAACTCCATAGTAACCACCAGCCACCACTAGCCATTGTTTATATGAAGTAGCTGAAGGCCAAGAGCGAGGTGTAGACATACGAGGGAAAGGGTGTGTAAACTGGTTACTGTCAGGTTGCCACTCTCCTAGCTCACTACTATCAGAGCCATCTTTAGTTCTTCCTCCAACAAGAATTAATTTGTTGTTGATGGCAGTCATAGCAAACCTCATGGTACTGTATGGAGGTAGAGGGTGCCACTGGCAGGAGTGTGTGTTGTAGGCCATCACTATGTAGGCATCTTCATCTCTATCAGTATATCCTCCTCCAACGTATACGGTATCATTTGTTTCTACTGATTGGACGTATCCACTCATAGCCACAGGCATGTCAGGACCACGCTTCCAGTCAAGTTCTAGTGTGAATGTCTAAATTTCAATAACAAACAAGCACATAATAACTAACTAGTGCAACCAGTAAAGTAGGTACCACACAATTACATCTACATTTCCTTGTAAATGTAAATATGTAATTTCGCCATACTGTTGCCACAGTTACTGTTTACATGCTAGTCAATTAATCTGACCAATAGAAAATAATAACAAATGTCATGGTATAATCTTCTTGTAATTAGTAATTGATGTACACATCTATTATTTCTTTCATTTTAAAATTTGTTATGTATAAAGTTTATTGCAGATACCAGCTAGCTATTGTAGAGGGAATTTGGGGGGGGGGGGGGGGGGGAAATATGGATGTTTTTAAATCGGCTTTTGTTTTTAAAAAGCAACATTTTATTAAGAGCACCTGGAGTTTGCTAAATTTCATTAATAAAAATAATAATAATAATAAGAAAAACATTAAAATGCATGCACCCAATAGTCTAGCTTTGCATTGATGTATTTAAGCATCAATCAAACCAATAGTTTGTTTTGTTTAAAAGACGAATTGCTTATTATTATTACTATTATTATTATTACTATATTTTATTGTATCTTGCCAACTTTAGCACATCATTCTTGTACATGTATTGTAATAGACAATTAAAGTTTTAATATATACATGTTTATTAGTTTTGTTTACCTCATTACTTCTTCCTGTCATATGTTAGATTTAGAGTTCAACTAGCAAGTTAGATCACTATCAGTTAAAGTTGATTTGAAATATAATAATTAGCAATGTATACAAGACTGAGCAAGATAGAACAAAAGGAGTAGCAAAACTGAGAAACACTTGATAGACTGACAACTACAAGAACAGCACCAACTGACAACTGAACATAAAACATATGACTAAATATAAAGATCACACAAAGGACTATTGTTACAATGACAAAGAACTATTGACAGAACACAAAGAATGATTGTTTGCAAAAGTATAGTAAGAGAGGCTCTACTCCAGGAAACCACATAACCCAAAATGAGTAAGTAATGAATAATGAATAGTAATCATAATAACACAAATAAGACACACTAAGTTCCAAGGATCCACTGTTAACACTCCTCCTCACTTGACTTAGGGTGGCGGTTCTTGTAATCCTGAGTTCACTCGCTGTTTAACAAATTTTTCACAACTCAACCCTTTTGTCATAAAGTCGGCAACCATTTCAGTTGTTAGACAGTATTTAATTTCTAATGTTCCTTGTGCGACTTGCTCTCGAATAAAATGATGTCGAATATCAATGTGCTTAGCTCGTCCATGAAATTTAGGATTTTTAGCCATAGCAATAGTTGCTTGATTGTCTTCATAAATGATAGTTGGAGTTGAGGTTGAGTAATTTAATTCTCTCTGTAATTGTCTGAGCCACATACATTCTTGTGAAGCATTTGAAAGAGCTAGGTACTCAGCTTCTGCTGTAGATAAAGCCACTGTTTTCTGTTTTCTGCTGCTCCATGAAATAGCTCCACCATTTTGCATAAAAACATATCCTGATATCGATTTTCGATCGGTAGTGTCACCAGCCCAATCAGCATCACTATAACCAGTAATTGTTTCTGAATCACCCTTTTGATATAAGATGCCGCATTTGAGTGTGCCCTTGAGATATCTGAAAACTCGTTTCAAAGCTGTCCAATGCTCTTCTGAAGGTTTTGAATTGAACTTGGCTAGGCTGTTTACAGCATAGGCGATGTCTGGTCTTGTACTTACAGCTAAATACATGAGGCTGCCAATGGCTGACTGATACTTCACTTGATCCACCAATTCATCTTCTTCAGTCGCAGAATGAAGTTTAGCTCCACTTTCAACTGGTGTATTGACTGGTTTGGAATCTTGCATGCCAAACTTCTGAAGTAAATTCTCTGTATATGTCGGCTGACCAATCCAGACACATTGTTTTTCTTGATTTTGAACCACATTGATTCCAAGGAAATACTTTAATTGTCCTAAATCCTTGATGTTAAATTTCTTTGCCAAATTGTCTTTCAACTGTTGAATTTGCTCTTCACCTTTTCCAGCAATGACAATATCGTCAACATAAACTCCCAAATATAACGTATCTTCATCACTTGTCTTGAAATAGATGCATGGATCACTGACTGTTTGAATAAATTCAAGTGTTTTGAGATAGCTGTCCAGTGTTGAGTTCCAGCAGCGAGGTGCCTGCTTCAATCCATAAAGGCGTTTCTTTAATTTGCAGACTAGCTCCTCCTTTCCTTGACATACAAATCCTTTTGGTTGTTCCATATAAACTTCTTCTTTTAATGTGCCATTGAGAAATGCTGTCGTTACATCGAGTTGATGGAGTTGTAAATCATGCTGGACGGATTTTGCAATTAACATGCGTAACGATTCAAGTCGAACAACAGGACTGAAAGTCTCATCAAAATCAGTTCCATACTTCTGTGTAAATCCTTGTGCTACAAGTCTTGCTTTGTATCTTTGCACTGATCCATCTGGTCCAGTCTTGACTTTGTACACCCACTTACTTCCTACTGTGTGGTTTCCTTCTGGAAGTTTCACTAAATCCCATGCCTCACTTTCTTGTAGGGATGATAACTCAGATTCCATGGCAGTTTGCCACTTTTCACTATGTCGCCCATTAATAGCTTCATCATAAGAACTCGGTTGTTGAGATAAGTCACATAAACTGGTATGCTCAGGAACAAAATAATCAGGAGGTTTTTTAACACGAGTAGATCTTCGAAGTTGCTCAGGCTCACAACTTTGACATTCCAACTCATCATGATGGGATGAGTCATCTGCATTAGAAGTCTCGTCAAAATCAGCAATTAACTTGTAATCTGAGTCATCAGTATCCATTGAAACTTGTCTCACTTCTTGCTTAGGCTGTTCATTGAATTTAACATCTCGACTGTGAATCACCTTTTCTGACGTGAGATCATACAATCTGTATCCTTTTGTTACATCTCCATATCCAACCATGATACATTTTCTTGTTTTTGAATTAAATTTACTTCTTTCATCCTTTGGGATATGTGCGAATGCATCACAACCAAATACTCGTAAATGGTCCACTTTAGGTTTAGAACCATGCCAAGCTTCATAAGGAGTTATTTTCAGTGCACTAGATGGAGTGCGATTCTTCAGGTACACAGCTGTTGAAACTGCCTCAGCCCAAAACTTCAGCTTTAGCTTTCCATCAAGAAGCATTGATCGAGCCATCTCCACAAGAGTGCGATTTAAGCGTTCTGCCACACCATTCTGCTCAGGGGTCTTGGGAATTGTGAGTTCATGTCTAATTCCCTCCTTCTTCAAATAGTTCTGGAAGACTGTCGAAGTATACTCTCCTCCATTGTCTGTTCTTAAGACCTTAATACTTTTCCCTGTAGCATTTTCAACTAGTGCTTTCCACTCAATAAAACGATTGAACACTTCATCTTTTGACTTCAAAAAGTAAGTCCAAGTGTATCGTGACTTGTGATCAGTAAAAGTTAGAAAATATTGAGCTCCACCAATTGACTTTTCACTAATTTTTCCACAAACATCTGAATGAATTAGCTCCAGTAGCTCAGTGGCTTCAGTGCTACTGCTCACAAAAGGAGTGCGATGCTGCTTTCCTCCAATACAACATTCACAAAAACCAATACTCTTACTTGAGTCATAATCAAAACACTCAACAAGCTCTTTATTGGCAAGACCTTTTAGTTTGTCCTCTCCAATGTGTCCAAATCTTCTGTGCCAGAGTTGCTCTTTGTCTGCTACAGCTGTATTAACATGTTGAACTTTGTGGCAGCATTCCAAATGGTACAGGTTTCCAACTTTAGTAGCAAATCCCATTACTTTCTTGTCGCTGGTCAGGATCTCACAACCTAACTTGCTGAATTTAGTTGTCTTTCCAGCTTCTGCTACTTTAGACACACTAAGCAAACAGTACGACAGATCAGGAACATAAAGTACATTTTCCAATCTGCATTTCTTAGTACCACCATCTGGAAGCAATGTTTCAAGCTTCACAGTTCCCTCTGCTGTTCCATGCAATGAATGTCCATCACCAAGTGTAACTTCTTTTGGCCTGTCAAAAAATTTCAAATCAGTAAAACACTGATGATCATTGCACATATGGCAGGTAGCTCCTGAATCAACAATCCATTTTCCTGTGCATATTACTTTCTCTGCATCTGAGGTCATAAGAGCTTCTTCCACTTCTGCTAATGCCAAACTGGCTCCTTCTTTCTTACTTTCCATTTTCTTTTTGTGTTGAAGTTTGCGACAATCTTTCATAAAATGTCCTGGTTTGCGACAATAATGACACGTGACTGTTGGTGGCCTTCCAAACTTTGATTTTTGATTAGCAACAAATACCTTTCGTCCATCTTCACTGTTTTGAGTTTGTGTCTTTTCCTTCATTTTTGTCTCTTCATGTAAAAGTCGTTCAGTTGCTACTCTCCACTTAGGAACGGTCTCCTGCACTTCCAGTGATGTCACCAACATGTTGTAGGAATCAGGTAGGCTAGCCAGTAAATACACAACTTTATCTTCTTCAGACACTATGTCACCGATTACTGAGAGTTCATCAAAAATTTCTGTAAGTGCCTTGATATGTTGACTCATACAACCACCTTCTTTGAGCCTTAGTGAAAATAATTTTCGACGTAAATGTAGTTGCCCAAGTCTTTCGTTGAAATTGTTCTTCCAATCTTTTCCAAACTACTACTGGGTCTGTCGGATCTGCTCCAAGCAAATAAATCAATTTCGGATCAATCATTAATACAATAATTGCAAGTGCTTTATCACATCTCTCTATAAACTTTCTCCTTGGTTCTCTTTCAGTTGGACATTCCTCTGTTTCAGAAACAATACTCCACAAATTATCTTTAACGAGTGCCATTCGACATTGAATTTTCCATGTGGGATAGTTCTTCCCATTAAGAGGTACAATAACTGGTTTTATATCTGCCATTTGCTCAGCTAACAACTTGAAATGAGAATTAGCAACAATCAACAACAAACTGTTCTACTGAGAGAAATTGCTAATAGACGAAACTTAAGTGATTGGCCAACTAGAGGAGCTCTGGGCCCATAACCTGTTAGATTTAGAGTTCAACTAGCAAGTTAGATCACTATCAGTTAAAGTTGATTTGAAATATAATAATTAGCAATGTATACAAGACTGAGCAAGATAGAACAAAAGGAGTAGCAAAACTGAGAAACACTTGATAGACTGACAACTACAAGAACAGCACCAACTGACAACTGAACATAAAACATATGACTAAATATAAAGATCACACAAAGGACTATTGTTACAATGACAAAGAACTATTGACAGAACACAAAGAATGATTGTTTGCAAAAGTATAGTAAGAGAGGCTCTACTCCAGGAAACCACATAACCCAAAATGAGTAAGTAATGAATAATGAATAGTAATCATAATAACACAAATAAGACACACTAAGTTC
>WLWD01004922.1_pt1 | contig 19524 bp, 21 predicted proteins | sample 6712731 | NCBI WGS metagenome assembly WLWD01 (sample SAMN12718690, study PRJNA576275) | sponge metagenome | isolation source: marine sponge | host: Mycale hentscheli | place: New Zealand: South Island, Marlborough, Capsize Point | collected 2014-11-01
TCTGACTCCTCTAACATGGCTGATGGGTACCTTGTAGTGGTCTTCACTGGTTGCACTGATCTCATCAACCAGTCTGACTCCTCTAACATGGCTGATGCGTACCTTGTAGTGGTCTTCACTGCACTGCTCTCATCAACCAGTCTGACTCCTCTAACATGGCTGATGGGTATCTTGTAGTGGTCTTCACTGGTTGCACTGATCTCATCAACCAGTCTGACTCCTCTAACATGGCTGATGGGTACCTTGTAGTGGTCTTCACTGGTTGCACTGCTCTCATCAACCAGTCTGACTCCTCTAACATGGCTGATGGGTACCTTGTAGTGGTCTTCACTGGTTGCACTGCTCTCATCAACCAGTCTGACTCCTCTAACATGGCTGATGGGTACCTTGTAGTGGTCTTCACTGGTTGCACCGCTCTCATCAACCAGTCTGACTCCTCTAACATGGCTGATGGGTATCTTGTAGTGGTCTTCACTGGTTGCACTGCTCTCATCAACCAGTCTGACTCCTCTAACATGGCTGATGGGTATCTTGTAGTGCTCTTCACTGCACTGCTCTCATCAACCAGTCTGACTCCTCTAACATGGCTGATGGGTATCTTATAGTGGTCTTCACTGGTTGCACTGCTCTCATCAACCAGTCTGACTCCTCTAACATGGCTGATGGGTACCTTGTAGTGGTCTTCACTGGTTGCACTGTTCTCATCAACCAGTCTGACTCCTCTAACATGGCTGATGGGTATCTTGTAGTGGTCTTCACTGGTTGCACTGCTCTCATCAACCAGTCTGACTCCTCTAACATGGCTGATGGGTATCTTGTAGTGGTCTTCACTGGTTGCACTGCTCTCATCAACCAGTCTGACTCCTCTAACATGGCTGATGGGTATCTTGTAGTGCTCTTCACCTACACTGCTCTCCCTCATTTATTCCACTCGCATTTCAGTTACAATTAATCGCTTTCCACTGAATATAACACGTTACCCATTCAGTGGAATGATGACACTTTACCAAACTGCTTAAAACCATGAATTATTCATGAATACACACACCATTGTCGGTCATCATTACTGACACATAAGCGTATTATTATATAGACTAGCAAGTACCCCGCCACACAGTGGCGCTTGATGTATTGCAAAGTAATAATGCAGTAGCATAAGTTACTTTTATTCATTACAAAATTCTCTACACTTGGTTAAGGTTACACCAGTTTCACTCTCCTGCTCTGTTTTTTCCTGAACTATCTCAATTCTGTATCTACCACATTCCTTTTTTTCATCTCTTCCTTCTTCAGCCAAGGAGTCCCTCTCCTCCTATGTCTACCTCTCCTGTTTCTGAATCTTTCTGTCCTTCTATCATGATTGTGGACTTAGGCTTTGTGAAACTTTTAACTTCAGCTTTCTACGTTCACCTTCTTTTTGAAATTTACGCTGCCTTTACTCGACAATTCGATTCCACCCGCTTTTTAGTACACTGTTAACCATTTCCTTTTTGCCTTCTCTTTCATACTTTCTCCTTTTTACACCGTCTTTACTCATCCATTCCACCGGCTAATTAACCGCTTTTTGCCTTCTCTTTCGCACTTCTTCCTTTCTGAAACCTACAGTGCCTATCCCCGTCTGTTCCACCTGCTTTTAGTTACAATTACAGTAATCACATTCTACTGATTGTGAAAATACTTTACCTATTCTCCTGTGTCTCGGCCACTCTCTCTCGTCTTCTTCCATTTATCATTGTACCTGGTTAGGTTACAAATTAATTTGCCTACCAGTAGTCTAGCATAGTCAAACTCTTCACTTCTTTACAACAGTGTTCTTGGTTTACTCGGTAATTCAGCGCTAGTTCACGAAAGCTGCTCTCCTATTTCTGTGCCACTCCCGCCTACTGTCCATTTTTGTGTGGTTGCTAACCGGTTCGCCCTGCACTCTAGGTTTACCCAGTAATTCAGCACAAGTTCACGAGTATTGTGTGTCTGCGCATTCTAGCTCATTAGGGCTAGGGATAGGGCTAAGGCTAGGGCTAGGACCTCCACCCACCTAGGTATCGTCGTCGTCGGTCACGGGCATTATTATATAGATTATAAACATATAATTAGTCAGTTTTGACAGTAGTATTGCCCTAACAACTTAGCCATCTTCAACACTTTAATAAACTGCTACTGATTGGCACATCCGTTAAGATGGATTTACCCCACGGTGAATATAAACGCAACACTCCTCAACTGACACTACCTGATACACTCGATAAAACTACTACTCTTAAGCCACAGTAACTCACTTTAGGAATATCAATGTATTTCTCCCATAATTGAAAGCCCCTCCCGAGTAGTTCTGCTGCAGAACATCTGAGGTTAGAGTGCAGTGGAGTCTTACTGCTGGGCTTCTCGAGCAGAATATGCTGGAGTTTCCTGCCTGTGCGGCGTGCAACTGTCGGATCCATCACTTCTCTGGTGTCCTGACTAAGATCATGGGTGGATCTCCTCTTAGTAAGAGGAGTTTTGTCCCCTTCATGAAACTCCGCCCCTATCATGCCCAGAATGATGAGAGCAGTAGTTTGGTACTGGTGAGAGGGTATTGGACCACCATGAATGCCGCCTGAATCTGAATGGTCCGTGCTCTGCTGCAGTTTGCCAGACCATTCCTTCACTAAACTCTTCCTTCCTTCAACCCCAATACGACGCAACTCAGCCTGGAGCAATGCCTGGGATGCCTCTCGAATCTACACAGTAGTATTATCAGTAGCTATACCAATAGACAACAGCCTGACACACTGCCACTCCCAGCTGACACACTGCCACTCACAGCTGACACACTGCCAATCACAGCTGACACACTGCCACTCCAGCTGACACACTGCCACTCACAGCTGACACACTGCCACTCACAGCTGGCACACTGCCACTCACAGCCTAACACACTGCCACTCACAGGCTGACACACTGCCACTCACAGCCTGACACACTGCCACTCCCAGCCTGACACACTGCCACTCACAGCTGACACACTGCCACTCACAGCCTGACACACTGCCACTCACAGCCTGACACACTGCCACTCGCAGCCCACACACTGCCACTCGCAGCCCACACACTGCCACTCACAGCTGACACACTGCCACTCACTGCCACTCACAGCTGACACACTGCCATTCGCAGCCTGACACACTACCACTCACAGCTGACACACTGCCACTCACAGCCTAACACACTGCCACTCACAGCTGACACACTGCCACTCGCAGCCCGACACACTGCCACTCATAGCCTGACACACTGCCACTCACAGCTGACACACTGCCACTCACAGCTGACACACTGCCACTCACAGCTGACACACTGCCACTCATAGCCTGACACACTACCACTCACAGCTGACACACTGCCACTCATAGCCTGACACACTGCCACTCACAGCTGACACACTGCCACTCACAGCTGACACACTGCCACTCACAGCTGACACACTGCCACTCACTGCTGACACACTGCCACTGCAGCCTGACACACTACCACTCACAGCTGACACACTGCCACTCACAGCTGACACACTGCCACTCATAGCCTGACACACTACCACTCACAGCTGACACACTGCCACTCATAGCCTAACACACTGCCACTCACAGCTGACACACTGCCACTCACAGCTGACACACTGCCACTCACTGCCACTCACAGCTGACACACTGCCACTCACAGCCTAACACACTGCCACTCACAGCCTAACACACTGCCACTCACAGCTGACACACTGCCACTCGCAGCCCGACACACTGCCACTCATAGCCTGACACACTGCCACTCACAGCTGACACACTGCCACTCACAGCTGACACACTGCCACTCACAGCTGACACACTGCCACTCATAGCCTGACACACTGCCACTCACAGCTGACACACTGCCACTCACAGCTGACACACTGCCACTCACAGCTGACACACTGCCACTCACTGCTGACACACTGCCACTGCAGCCTGACACACTACCACTCACAGCTGACACACTGCCACTCACAGCTGACACACTGCCACTCATAGCCTAACACACTGCCACTCACAGCTGACACACTGCCACTCACAGCTGACACACTGCCACTCGCAGCCTGACACACTACCACTCACAGCTGACACACTGCTACTCTGCAGCCTAACACACTGCCACTCATAGCCTGACACACTGCCACTCACAGCTGACACACTGCCACTCGCAGCCTGACACACTACCACTCACAGCTGACACACTGCCACTCACAGCTGACACACTGCCACTCACTGCCACTCACACTGCCACTCACAGCCTGACACACTGCCACTCACAGCCTAGCACACTGCCACTCACAGCTGACACACTGCCACTCACAGCCTAACACACTGCCACTCACAGCTGACACACTGCCACTCACAGCTGACACACTGCCACTAGCAGCCTGACACACTACCACTCACAGCCTGACACACTGCCACTCACAGCCTAGCACACTGCCACTCACAGCTGACACACTGCCACTCACAGCCTGACACACCACCACTCACAGCTGACACACTGCCACTCACAGCTGACACACTGCCACTAGCAGCCTGACACACTACCACTCACAGCTGACACACTGCCACTCACAGCCTGACACACCGCCACTCACAGCTGACACACTGCCACTCACAGCTGACACACTACCACTCACAGCAGACACATTGCTACTCACAGCCTGACAAACTACAACTCACAGCTGACACACTGCCACTCACAGCAGACACATTGCTACTCACAGCCTGACAAACTACAACTCACAGCTGACACACTGCCACTCACAGCTGACACACTGCTACTCACAGCCTGACAAACTACAACTCACAGCTGACACACTGCCACTGCAGCTGACACACTACCACTCAAAGCAGACACATTGCTACTCAACAGCCTGACAAACTACAACTCACAGCCTGACACACTGCCACTCACAGCAGACACATTGCTACTCAACAGCCTGACAAACTACAACTCACAGTCTGACACACTACCACTCAAAGCAGACACATTGCTACTCACAGCCTGACAAACTACAACTCACAGCCTGACATGGGTCTAGAAATCGGGATGCCAACACAGGTAAGAATGGAGGTCTGAACTTTCCCTCCATACGTTCAGGTAACATAACACAATGAAGAGCTGCTACCTACAAAAAACAAAACAAAAACAAAAACAAAACAAAAAATACAAAATACAAAATAAAACCAAACAAACTAACAAACAACACTATCCTCTCCTTCATAATGTGCATATACACATACACTGAATGTAGGATAATTCAAGTTTGTATACCATGGTCATCTACTGGTCAGATCACACCCACTTCAACCCACTGATTTACATCAGACCTTAAGATTAGACCCTCACCCACTTTTAATTAGACCACCCACCCTGCTCCAGACAGCTCTGATCTGGTTGTCCCAGGATGTGTCATCCTCAGGATCACTGTCAGAATCTTCTTCATGACCGGTAATTCTTCTACCTGAGCTAGAGGCCAGGTCTTGAGCGCCAACTGTCTGGTTCATGAGTGTATTGGTAATGGACACCATAGTTAACAAATGCTGTGTGGTCAGGGAACGAGAGAATTGCCAGCGAAGATGATACTTCTGATCAAAAGTGTACTGACCTTTGCCTGACCCCAGCATCTTCAGGCCCTCACCCGAGCTAGTCATCAATTCCTGAGACAATTCTACTTCATTTAAATCCTTCTTGTCAGATACTTGCTTGGAGCGCAAGCCCCAGCCTGGCAGAACCAGAGACATGCAACTACCTTTACTCAGCAAACCAAAGGACACAGGTTTATGTGGCCGAACCAGTCCTAGCACGCGCTCACAGCTGGTGTCAAGAGACTCGTCCAACCTCCAAGCATGAAGACAGGAAAGCAGCAATCGAATAGCATCAATAATAGTCCGCGGAGACTCATCTTGTACTGCCTCAGTCTTAGCTTGATTAGCCACACCCTTTCCTAATACCTCACGAGCACGCTCAGTTTGTCTTGAAGGAGTGGTGGCAAGTCCCTCTGAATTATGGATTGACACACGTTGAGAAGTGAGCGAGGGAAGAGGTGGAGCTGACAGTGATGACAATGAGGTGGTGGGTGTGGCAGGTACAGATTGTCTACGAGACCCACCTGTGACGTGCACATAAACATATATTAGTACAGACCTACAGTATTGTGTGGTGTACTATAATCCAAGTCTAATATTATACCATGAGTAATAATTATAATACCAAGGCCAAGTCATTATTATTTACAAAATGTATTATTTAGAAATACCACAGTAGTGAAAATTTAAAATAATGAAGCACCAAAGGTGCGAACTTTCAGCACTACTATACACTAGCTAGTTATCCAATTGTTCTCAGACCAATCAGATATCCATATAGTCCAGTAGGCACCCCCAATGACTTAATACATTGACCTTGCAATGTTGCTTCCTATGAAGTTTTTTTTTAAGATTTGTGTTCTCCTGAAGTAATAAAATAATTCCAGCTTGGTTGTCCAAGTGACAACCTTGGGCAAACTCAGAAATTTGAAGATGAAAATTAAGTTTTGGTCCTCTCCTCAAATGCGATATGCGCGAAGTTTTATATTTTCGCGCATTATACATTTTCTTTAGCAAAAATTAAAAACGCATTAATTTAAAGACCCTTTTCCAACTCACATGGCTATTTGGACTTGATACTGATTCAATACAATAGTTTAGCCTTACCTAGTCTAGTATGGCTTATACTGGAACTAAATGCTTCCTGCCAAGTTGCTTAAGGTCAGGACCTATGAGGACCTTCAAAGTAAAAGGGATAGAAATGGTTTTGAAGTGTGCAGCAGAAAGAAATGATGAAGAAACTATTGTGAAAATGCAGGCTGTTTTAGATGGTGAAGGACAACTAGCAGCTGTAACTCTTCACAAAAGTTGTTATTGTTCATACACCTCTAAGCACAATATACAGAAGCATACTGCTCACAAAAGGAAAGCTGAGAGTAATTTAGTGGAAGAACAGCCTTCAAGCAGAATAAGGAGATTTCAAGTTGATAGATTCGATTTTATGAGCCAATGTCTGTTTTGTGGACATCTTTGTCAGTCCATGAATATGAAGCATCCTGAAAGATGGGACAGAGTAGTTCAGTGTGAGCGAAAAGGTGTGAAAGGTGCTTCATCATTTAAAGATTCACATGAACTATGTGCTGTGCCTCCTTCACTTATAGATGAACACAGATGTCTTCGTAAAGGTAACAAATCTGACCTTGTTAAGCGTCTTGGTGTGCCAGAGACAGCACCGTTAGCTGCAGAATCTGTTATTATTGATGTGTCACAATTGCTTTATCACATTGTTTGGCCACATGGTGGAAGTGCTTCAGATTTAGTAGGATCTATCAAGAATAGACTAAATCGTTACTCAAATGATTGTGAAAAAATTCTTGTATTTGATAAATATTGTGATATTTCTGCCAAGGATCATGAAAGAAAGCGTCGTGCCGGTGAGACTATAGTGGAGTATGAGTTGTCAATCCTTAGTATCTTGCCAAACGAGAAGCAATCTTGAAAAGCAAACGAAATAAAAAAAAGTTGGCAAATGTTTTGTCAACTTTTAATGTTGGGTGTAATGTGACAATGGACTTGTTTAACGACAGTGCATTTGACCATGATGAAGCTGATGTGACGATGGTTTCGTATGTTCTAGATGCAACCAGACATGGAAAGAGTATTGTTCAAATTATGAGTGATGACACTGATGTCTTTCTTTTGTTAGTCTTTTGGGTATACAAAGCATCTATTCAAGCTAAGATCCGGATGGAACGATGGGATGGAATGATTTTGGATATCAATGCTACTTGTGCTAACTTAGGACCAAAATGCCTACAGTTACTTAAAATGCATGCCTTAAGTGGATGTGATACCACTTCTTACCCATATGGAAAAGGAAAAATTAGAGCTTTGAATACTTTACTCTCTGAAGAATTTCCAAGATTAGCTGATATAGGTGAAGTTTCTATGACAAAGGAAGATTTACTCCAGGCTGCCTTACCATTCTTTAGAACATTATATCAGCAACCCCCTGAGACATCAATGGAATCAGCACGCTTCAATCTGTTTGCAAAGAAAAAGAATACTCCAAAAATTATGACCCTGCCACCAACATCAGACAATCTGTCTTACCATGTACTACGTGCACATCTCCAAGTAATGTTGTGGAAGGCAGCAGATCAACTTGCCCCACCTAGTGAATCCACTGATATTACAAACTTTGGCTGGGAGATACACGAAGGAATACCTGTTCCTAAACTAAGTCAAAATGACCCAGTTCCACCAAACCTGATGGATGTTATTCAGTGCAAATGTAAAGCAAAGAGAAATAAATGCAGTTCACTTGCATGTGGCTGCCGAAAAGAGCAGCTTTCCTGCACAACTTATTGCAATTGCTTAGCTGATGATAGCTGCTGTAATCCCTATACCATCAAGGATAGAAATGAAGATGAAATGCAAAGTATTGTGGATGTGGATTTTGAAAGTGTTGATGAAGACAATGAACTAGATATTGAACATGTAGAAAATGATAACTGAGAGGACACTCAAACAATTCTATACTGAAAACCAATGTAATAAAATTTGTTTAAATATTCAAATATTTGTTAATAACTCATAAATTTGAAGTTAGATTTAAAAACTAATACTACCATTGAATTCAGCATGCTCATAAACCCTATGTTAGAGTTATTACACCAGTGTTGGGTAGTAAGTGATTTTAAAAAAAATTTTAATTTAAAAAATTTCGTAATTTTCATTTTTACACGAGTTGCCCAGGGTTGTCATTTGGAAAACCATGCTAAATTTATTGTAAAAACCAATCCCAAAAAGAATCTGTAATAAAACTTCATAGGAAAGGACTTCGCAAGGTTCATGAAATATCTACTGGACTAATATAGCTATGCAATGAAAACAGTAAATGTGCTGCTTTCATAAGAGAAGCTAAGCATGCAAGCGACAATAGTTCAACGTGAAACTCCAATTCAAGTACTAGTTAACTTCTCAGCATAAGAAAAACTACCGTATACTGCAAGAAATAATTTGCTCACGTGATTACGATGTGACAAAAGGGAGCATTACACATAGAAGCTAGTACCAACATGGAGATGATAGATTAGTTTTTTTCTCAAATATCAGCCCACAATGAAAAAAAATAAAATAAAAATAGCACAATGAAAGATCTAAAATTGTCAGTAATCTTCAAAATCAGAGCCTGACAGACAGACAGACAGGATGACCACAATAACCATCTCATGCTTGCACGCTGAGAGTTAATGATCTGATTGGTCTTGTTGATCTACCCGCACCCTCGCCACACTTTATCAGCTAGAAAGGGCGCAATACAAAGGTTATATCAGTGGGTATAATCAATTCTTAGTATGAAAGATTTGATGACACTCGCTGAAAGAATCGATGACACTCGCTGAAAGAATCGATGACACTCGCTGAAAGAATCGATGACACTCGCTGAAAGAATCGACGACACTCGCTGAAAGAATCGACGACACTCGCTGAAAGAATCGACGACACTCGCTGAAAGAATCGACGACACTCGCTGAAAGAATCGACGACACTCGCTGAAAGAATCGACGACACTCGCTGAAAGAATCGACGACACTCGCTGAAAGAATCGACGACACTCGCTGAAAGAATCGACGACACTCGCTGAAAGAATCGATGACACTCACTGAAAGAAATCGTCGCATCTTCTAAAAATTCCTCCTAGCACTGATTTAGAGATATAGAAATGTTCACACACACACACATACACACAACAAATACCTCCCGAGCCAAAATGTCTCCTAGCATAGATGTAACTCTTCAGAGCATCTGCCTGTGTGGCTCTTTTCTGTGGAAATTTTTCTTTAGTGAGATTCTCCATTCTGCAGAAAACACACACACGTACACAAACACACATACCATCACTACACAAAACATTAGCCTGACACTATCACGTAAACTGGCTGTCACTAATGTATGTATGTATGTATGTATGTATGTATGTATATATGTATGCTGTATGTGAGTCTAACCAGCCAGTATGCCATGCGTGGAAAGGGTCCATAAAGCAATTTCTCGAGGCTTATTATCGAACCTCGTTGAACTTTTTTATTTATTATTCTTTTCAAAGTGGTAAACAATTCAATTTCTAGGATGATACGGGTAATGATCGATAAACTGGAGGATTCTGTTTAGTGAAGTTTAGGATGGGGTCGAACACCAAGCTAACACAAAAATATGAGAGGGTCAAAGTACAAATGACATATGTACATCCCCACATATATACATAAACAAATATCCCCGATTCTCAATTTGACACCAATGTATAGTGTCTCGCTCGCTTCGCTTGCTCACCAATTACATCAACTTATATTTAATTCTGAGCGAAGCTCACTTACTCTACTGCTCAGGTTAAATACCAGAGCTGGTCCTTCGATTTGCTCTGCATGGGAGTTATGCCCAGACAGTAAATATGCATGCATGTATGTACCCATGAATGTATGCATGTGTATACGTGTGAATGCGTGTGTGACTAACTTAGAAAGATGCTGGATGAGTAGGTTTGGATTAAACAGCAGCACTTGAATGTGTTGGTCTGAGAGACCTGCACTCAGACTCATCACATGTAGAGGACTAGCAGACACAGAATGTACCGTCAGACTAGATGGAGGGACATCTAGTGTACTCAAGATGGTACGCGATGTTTCTCCCTCCACACAGCGATCCAGAGAACCTGAACACATACCAAAACAGTCCTGTGAAGAAACGTCATCATGGCGGCATGCAACGCTAATTAGTACACACTCCATGGAGACCACTGCAACTGCAGAATGCACACGTCATACAAATGCGTACCACATGCGTGCAGATATGACATTGTTATAGTAACTACACATTCGTCCCTGCATGTGCCCATCCCAGTCTGACACATTCGTCCCTGCATGTGCCTGTCCCAGTCTGACACATTCGTCCCTGCATGTGCCTGTCCCAGTCTGACACATTCGTCCCTGCATGTGCCCGTCCCAGTCTGACACATTCGTCCCTGCATGTGCCTGTCCCAGTCTGACACATTCGTCCCTGCATGTGCCTGTCCCAGTCTGACACATTCGTCCCTGCATGTGCCCGTCCCAGTCTGACACATTCGTCCCTGCATGTGCCCGTCCCAGTCTGACACATTCGTCCCTGCATGTGCCTGTCCCAGTCTGACACATTCGTCCCTGCATGTGCCGGTCCCAGTCTGACACATTCGTCCCTGCATGTGCCCGTCCCAGTCTGACACATTCGTCCCTGCATGTGCCCGTCCCAGTCTGACACATTCGTCCCTGCATGTGCCCGTCCCAGTCTGACACATTCGTCCCTGCATGTGCCCGTCCCAGTCTGACACATTCGTCCCTGCATGTGCCCGTCCCAGTCTGACACATTCGTCCCTGCATGTGCCCGTCCCAGTCTGACACATTCGTCCCTGCATGTGCCCGTCCCAGTCCAGGGTTTCATTTAGGGGGGGGGCGAAAGGGGGCATTTGCCCCCCCTTGGATTCTAAGTGCCCCCCACCCTTTTGAAAGAACCGATATTTATTAAGAGAAAAATGTAAACCAAATTAATAATAAACAATATTCACACAGCAATTCGTCTAGGTTTTTTGTTCCATACTGTAATAATGTCATTTAATTGTGTAGATGAGAGCGTCTCGGGTGTCTCCATGGCTATTTTCATCAAATAGGATAATTGTGATTGCCCAATTCGATTTCGAATTCGTGTTTTAATTAGTTTCATTTTGGAGAAGCTCCTTTCCACTGAAGCAGTGCTGACAGGGATAGATAGACATATGTTTGCCAGGGTGCTAATGTTTGGAAAAATTTCACTAAGCATATCACTTGTGGTGAGCTCTTTCAACTGCAAGTGCAGGTTACCTTTCGGCTTCTTCGATAAGTAGCTTCGAAATGTTTTCCACTCCTCTCGGGTTTCGCGGGAAATAAGAGCTTCTTTGGTGTATTCATCTCCACCAGCAGTCTTAGCAGGCAGCTCTGCACCATAGTGAGCTAATAGTACATCTATTAAGTCCTCACCATATGTATGGAAGTCAGAAGAGTCAGCAGCTGGCACTTTCTTCGGATCAAAGATGCCAAATGAGGAGACAATATCTTGTGAAATAAATCTGCTGGATATGTTTGCCTTCAGCATCCTGATAAACGGTTCAGCCACTTGTCCTTGGAATGTAGCAATGCTTTCCGTGGTTAACGTGATGTCAGTGACTTCTTCGATCTCATTCTTTGCATCCATCAGTTCTAATACCCAGTTAGCAGCAGGTAACATGGCATCATCAAGTGTATTGAGAGTGGCATCAACAAGAGGGGTGATAGCTGTCAAGTCTATTCTCTCAGTCTGGAGAGCTCTGCTCAACTTCGCCACTTGTGGCAGAACATAATCAAGGAGGTATATGGCCACTAAAGTTGAGGGCCTACATAAGGCTTTACTGATACCTAGAGCTTCAGGTGCATGTGTCTGCTCATAGATATTGTTTAGAGCAGTCACAATTGCACTGTAGCTAGCTTTGACTGCCTTCACACAGCGTTCATGGGACAGCCAGCGAGTATCTGATGGTTTCACAACTTTCAGCTCAGGTAAGTCAAGCACCTGCTGTACTGCTTTGAGACTCTCAGCTCGCTTAGGAGAATAGTGGAAAAATTTCCAGAGGGTGGTGAGTGTGATGTACACATGTTTTATCCCACTGGTAGCATTAGCTGCTTGAACGCATGCTAGCTGTAGCAAATGGCAATGGCAGTGTACGAAAAGTGCATGAGGTGAAATTTTCTTCAGGAGACTCTGCACACCATTGTGTTTCCCAGAGAAAGTAGCTGCTCCATCGAATCCCATACCCACCAGCTTGCTAATCTGTATGTTTTTATCTTTCATGAATTCAACAAGGGCAGAATAAATAGTCTTTGCATCAGTAGCTTTCAATGGAACTATATCCAAGAAGTGCTCAACAGGTTGACCGTCCATGTTCACCCAGCGGAAGAAAATTGAAAGCTCTTCTGTGGTCGTCACATCAGTGCACTCATCTGCCATTATGCTGAAATGGGAAGCTTGGCGAAGCCGTTTCAGTAAACATTCTTCAGCCCATAAGCCAACTGCCTCAACAAATTCAACAACAGCAACTTTAGATGTGTAGGTTGCATTTAATCTAGCTCTTTCAAGGAACCCCTTTAAATCTTCTGCACCACAACTTACGATTAGATCAATAAGTTCATCAAAATTTGTTGTGTGGGGAATGTGGCGACGAGCTAGAAAATGGGTGCAACGAATTAGAGCTTTAATGGCCATTCTGTTCTTCAACTTTTCCTCATCATTAATTTGTTGGAGTTGCTGAATGACTGACCCTTCTTGTAGTGCTGTAGCTGCAGCCATCTCTGCTTCACATGATAGGAGGTGAATATCACTCTTTGCATGAATTTTCATCTTCTCTATTGCCTTCTTCCAGTTCGTGAAAGGTTTTGAGATCCATGTTCCTCCTGTTCTTTGAAGAGAAATTCCTCTCTTCCTGCAAACCTTACAAAAAGCTCCTTGGAAATTTTTATCAAACATCAGCCAATTGAAGCTCTCTTCCCATTTTTTGTTGTATTTTCGACTGCTTGCAGTGATTTTCTTGCTTTTCTCATGTGTAGTTAATCTTTCCTTTGCATGCTTCTCATGGACAATTAATCTTTTCTTGGCAGGACTTGGCTCCAAAAACTCAGTATCAGATTGATTGCTGTCAATTTTATCTTCTGTGTCACTGCTACTTGAGTGGCCAGGTGACTTTGAAGAGCTTGCACCACAGAAGAAAGAGCGAATATCCATTTGAGACTATCTTAAGCTGTCAGGGACTACGAGTGCTTAGAGTTCTGGTTCTGGAAGTTGTAGAATCTGTATAGATCAAAACTCAACAACTGCTACGGTGAGCTGAGGGCTGGCCTTTTTATAGCCAGCCAGCAACCGTAAGTGTGAATCAACGTGTGATAAACCTAAGGGGAGGTGAGAGTCAGAGTTGAATAGTGTGTGAAAAGCATCTAAATAGTGAATGTCACAGTTGACTGAAAATTGCTAGACGGTGGAGGTGAAAATGAGTAGCTGAATTAACTTGTCAGGATCTGACATATGCAGACCTCATTAGATAAGATTATGTTTTTTTAATGTAGGACATAGGCCTTCCAATAATTCTATTTCACTCCCAGGGTGACCAGTTGCCGCCCGCCCCCCTTACATTTCAAAACTCTATTTGGATGAACACTGCCAGTCGCAAATTCGTCCTTGCATGTGCCCGTCCAGTCTGACAATTAGTCCCTGCATGTGCCCGTCCCAGTCTGACACATCGTCCCTGCATGTGCGTTCCCAGTCTGACCATTCGTCCCTGCATGGCCAGTCCAGTTGACCACCTCGTCCCTGAATGTGCCCGGTCCAAGTTGAAAACATTCGTCCCTGCATGTGCCCGTCCAGTCTTCTTGACACATTCGTCCCTTGATGTGCCGTCCCAGTTGACACATTCGTCCCTTGCAGGTGCCCGTCCAGTCGACAAATTGTCCTGCAGGTGCCCGTCCCAGTGACAATTCGTCCCTGCATGTGCCCGTTCCCAGTCTGGACCATTCGTACCTGAATGTTGTCCCAGTCTGACAATTCGTCCCTGCATGTGCCCGTCCCAGTCTGACACATTCGTCCCTGCATGTGCCCGTCCCAGTCTGACACATTCGTCCCTGCATGTGCCCGTCCCAGTCTGACACATTCGTCCCTGCATGTGCCCGTCCCAGTCTGACACATTCGTCCCTGCATGTGCCCGTCCCAGTCTGACACATTCGTCCCTGCATGTGCCTGTCCCAGTCTGACACATTCGTCCCTGCATGTGCCGTCCCAGTCTGACACATTCGTCCCTGCATGTGCCCGTCCCAGTCTGACACATTCGTCCCTGCATGTGCCCGTCCCAGTCTGACACATTCGTCCCTGCATGTGCCCGTCCCAGTCTGACACATTCGTCCCTGCATGTGCCCGTCCCAGTCTGACACATTCGTCCCTGCATGTGCCCGTTCCCAGTCTGACACATTCGTCCCTGCATGTGCCTGTCCCGGTCTGACACATTCGTCCCTGCATGTGCCCGTCCCAGTCTGACACATTCGTCCCTGCATGTGCCCGTCCCAGTCTGACACATTCGTCCCTGCATGTGCCGGTCCCAGTCTGACACATTCGTCCCTGCATGTGCCCGTCCCAGTCTGACACATTCGTCCCTGCATGTGCCCGTCCCAGTCTGACACATTCGTCCCTGCATGTGCCCGTCCCAGTCTGACACATTCGTCCCTGCATGTGCCCGTCCCAGTCTGACACATTCGTCCCTGCATGTGCCCGTCCCAGTCTGACACATTCGTCCCTGCATGTACCTGTTTCAATCTGCCACACGTACAGTCTGCCGTTAGTGCAGTAAACCAATAAGAAGTCTTCGTCCAGCCTCCAATGCACGGACTGCACTGGAGAAGAATGGCAAGAGGCTACAAGTAGACATTTCTTTTCAGTTGTTGACAAAATGGCCACAGAGTAATCTTCAGCAATGGAGCATACACATGTTTGGAGGCGTGGCTACAAAAATATGCATACACTACATGAAAGCATGATCATGTGTGGGTGTCATTGATGCATGGGTGTGGCTCATATTAGTGTGTGTGACCTGTGTGTGGTATGATTTGTGGGTGTGTGGGTGTGGTTCATATGTGGGTGTGGCTTACATTGGTGCCAGGAGGGCAGCTGACAATAGACTTAACATTGCCTCCATGGACTGCAAATGTATGCACTAACACGCCCCCGTATAGACTCCATAACTTCACAGTGAAGTCCGTCCCTCCAGACAACAGAAAGTCTTTGTCATACGCTTTACTGTGACTACTGGGATAGAACAAACATGACACAGGACCCTGATGCCCACGCAAGATGCAGTGCTGTGGCCAACCTGCACACACACACACAGACACACACACACACACACACACACACACCTGACCTTTATTTCCACACAAAACCAGGAGTGCCAGTAGAATTGAGAGAATTGATGAGACTTGCCTCTAGAGAACCTCCTTGGTTCCAACATGAGCACAGTAGCAGCTTGAAGAGCAGACAGAACAGCAATGGAGCCATCACTGTGTCCACACACTAGTCTACCAAATGAAGCAAGGTACACTGCACTGGTCACTCTAGGAGGACTCTCATCCTGGTACTGCACACATCGACATGTACACACACACATACATGACCATTATTAATGCACAAATATAATACATGTTATACATCATCCAGCTTCTTAACAAAGCAGTATTGTGGGGTTTCACTCACCAGTATCGCCATGGCTACTAAATGAATAGGTGTAACTCACTTACTCACCTAGGTTTCTATGGTTACCTGGTCCTAGACCTCCACTCACCTAGGTCTCTATGGTTACCTGGTCCTACACCTCCACTCACCTAGGTCTCTATGGTTACCTGGTCCTAGACCTCCACTCACCTAGGTCTCTATGGTTACCTGGTCCTAGACCTCCACTCACCTAGGTCTCTATGGTTACCTGGTCCTAGACCTCCACTCACCTAGGTCTCTATGGTTACCTGGTCCTACACCTCCACTCACCTAGGTCTCTATGGTTACCTGGTCCTACACCTCCACTCACCTAGGTCTCTATGGTTACCTGGTCCTACACCTCCACTCACCTAGGTCTCTATGGTTACCTGGTCCTAGACCTCCACTCACCTAGGTCTCTATGGTTACCTGGTCCTAGACCTCCACTCACCTAGGTCTCTATGGTTACCTGGTCCTAGACCTCCACTCACCTAGGTCTCTATGGTTACCTGGTCCTCGACCTCCACTCACCTAGGTCTCTATGGTTACCTGGTCCTAGACCTTCCACTCACTAGGGTCTTATGGTTACCTGGCGTCCTAGACTCCACTACCTAGGTCCTCTATGGTTTCACCTGGTCCTACACCTCCACTCACCTAGGTCTCTATGGTTACTGGTCCTAGACCTCCCACTCACCTAGGTCTATATGTTAACTGGTCTACCTCCACTCAACCTAGGTCTCTATGGTTTACCTGGTCCTAGACCCTCCAATCACCTAGGTCTCTATGGTTACTGGTCCTAGACCTCCAATCAACCTAGGTCTTCTATGGTTTACCGGTTCTAGACCTCCACTCACACTAGGTCTCTATGGTGACCTGGTCCTAGGACCTCCCACTCAATAGGTATCTATGGTTCCTGGTCCAGACCTCACTCCACCTAGCGTATCTATGGTGTGACCTGGTACTAGGACCTGCCACTCACATAGGTCTATATGGTACCTGGTCCTAGACCTCCATTACCTAGGTCTCTATGGTTACCTGGTACCTAGGAACTTCCACTCACCTAGGTCTCTATGGTTACCTGGTCCTAGACCTCCACTCACCTAGGTCTCTATGGTTACCTGGTCCTAGACCTCCACTCCCCTAGGTCTCTATGGTTACCTGGTCCTAGACCTCCACTCACCTAGGTCTCTATGGTTACCTGGTCCTAGACCTCCACTCACCTAGGTCTCTATGGTTACCTGGTCCTAGACCTCCACTCACCTAGGTCTCTATGGTTACCTGGTCCTACACCTCCACTCACCTAGGTCTCTATGGTTACCTGGTCCTACACCTCCACTCACCTAGGTCTCTATGGTTACCTGGTCCTACACCTCCACTCACCTAGGTCTCTATGGTTACCTGGTCCTAGACCTCCCCTCACCTAGGTCTCTATGGTTACCTGGTCCTAGACCTCCACTCACCTAGGTCTCTATGGTTACCTGGTCCTAGACCTCCACTCACCTAGGTCTCTATGGTTACCTGGTCCTAGACCTCCACTCACCTAGGTCTCTATGGTTACCTGGTCCTAGATCTCCACTCACCTAGGTCTCTATGGTTACCTGGTCCTAGACCTCCACTCACCAAAGTGTCTGTTAAAGAGCAAGGTAGTGCCGGGTGCTCCCAGGAGTCAGCTAGAGCACAGCTAGTGCTGGATCCCACAGTCTGGTAGTTTGTATTCTTGTCTGCTACAGTGGAAGAGATGACCTTCCTCATGTTCCACAGTTGAAGTTGTCCATTACTGTTCCCCTGCACATGCCAGTGGCGGTCCAAATAGACAGATATGTCAGAAGTGGGCGGAGTCTTATTAGACAGCACACACAGCACTGAACAGCCGGCAGTGGAATCTATACAAATACATCACTACTCCTGATACTCCATGTCATCATACATCACTACACCTGATACTCCATGTCCTCATACATCACTACACCTGATACTCCATGTCCCCATACATCACTACACCTGATACTCCATGTCCTCATACATCACTACTCCTGATACTCCATGTCCTCATACATCACTACACCTGATACTCCATGTCCTCATGCATCACTACACCTGATACTCCATGTCCTCATGCATCACTACACCTGATACTCCATGTCCTCATGCATCACTACTCCTGATACTCCATGTCCTCATGCATCACTACACCTGATACTCCATGTCCTCATACATCACTACACCTGATACTCCATGTCCTCATACATCACTACACCTGATACTCCATGTCCTCATACATCACTACTCCTGATACTCCATGTCCTCATGAATCACTACCTGATACTCCATTGTCCTATGCATCACTACAACCTGATATCCATGTCTCATGCATCACATATTCCTGAGTTACTACATGTCCCTCATGGCATCCACTACCCTGATACTCACATGTCTCATACAATCACTACAACTGAGACAGTCTCATACATCACTACACCGATATCCATGTTCCTCTCATACATCACTACTCCTGATACTCCATGTCCTTCATGACATCAATACACCTGATACTCCATGTCCTCATACATCACTACACCTGAACTCAGTCTCATACATCATACTCCTGATACTCATGTCCGCATGCATCACTACGCTGATACTCCATGTCCTCATACATCACTACACCTGATACTCCATGTCCTCATGCATCACTACACCTGATACTCCATGTCCTCATGCATCACTACTCCTGATACTCCATGTCCTCATACATCACTACACCTGATACTCCATGTCCTCATACATCACTACTCCTGATACTCCATGTCCTCATGCATCACTACACCTGATACTCCATGTCCTCATGCATCACTACACCTGATACTCCATGTCCTCATACATCACTACACCTGATACTCCATGTCCTCATGCATCACTACACCTGATACTCCATGTCCTCATACATCACTACACCTGATACTCCATGTCCTCATACATCACTACACCTGATACTCCATGTCCTCATGCATCACTACACTTGATACTCCATGTCCTCATACATCACTACACCTGATACTCCATGTCCTCATGCATCACTACTCCTGATACTCCATGTCCTCATACATCACTACACCTGATACTC
>WLWD01000344.1_pt1 | contig 19516 bp, 12 predicted proteins | sample 6712731 | NCBI WGS metagenome assembly WLWD01 (sample SAMN12718690, study PRJNA576275) | sponge metagenome | isolation source: marine sponge | host: Mycale hentscheli | place: New Zealand: South Island, Marlborough, Capsize Point | collected 2014-11-01
CCTCCACTAATAGAGTAAAAAAATAAAAAAATAAAAATTGTTTTAAGGAAACATGACAAACCAAGATAACTTTGGTGTGTCCCGCAACATAAGGATCATGTCAGAGATAACCTAATTCAATTTCCTTCAATGATAATGGTATCTATAGATAAACAAAAGGATTGTTTAGTTCAGTATGGGACGGATCAATTATCAAGCGAACACAAAAACATGGCGTCAACGTACAAAACGACACATGTACGTCCTAACATAATATGTAAACAAAAATATCCCCATTTTCATTTTCTATTACTGCTTACAGTGACACGCTAACTCGCCATATTAGCAATATTAATAATTAAAATGTGTTCCCCTCCACTATATTTTCCAATGTATGGCTTAACCCCATCATACCATCCTATTAAGTGGGATTACTGCTATAGGCAACTGAAACTTGACTCGTTTTTTTCAAGAGAATAAAAAATGTGATACATGTACATGCACAGACAGACAATACAGTCCTAGTGCGTGCTCGCTGTGGGTGAAAATCAATGCAAAAATTTAAACATTCGATATAACCAACATGTGTTCACACCTTTCTTCCAAGTCTGTGACTTTCTCCTTTTCTGCCACAAGTTCTGTCCACATCTTTGAACTGTCTTCCTTGTGCTTGGTTATCTCGTCATGAAGCTCCTGAAGCTGTGGGTGTGAGATACAATACTATTATAATGAAGCACCATACATAGGTGTGAACCCTCAGCGCTATTAAACACTACCAAGCTATTTGTAATATAATCTCCTTCCAAATGAACAAGCTATCTGTTAGCCATTTTAATGAGGCATCACTATAGCTCAAGCAATGAAAATGGTACATGGCAATGCTGTCTTCATAAGAGAAGAAGCTAAACAGGCCAGAAACACTCACCAGTATACATTTTCAATGTGAAACTTCACTTCTTTCAAATCTGTTAACTTCACTGAGTATAAAGCAAACTACACTGCTGGCTGCAAAGAAATTATTTGCTCACGTGATCACAGCGTGGTGTGAGGGGGGCATTACCCATAAAATCTGGTACCTACGTGGAGCTGAAAGCTTTGCGTTTTCTCAACAATTTAGCCCGAAATTAAAAAAAGTAGCACAATAAAAGGTTCTAAATCTTTGTTCTGAGTAAGTTGATCCCTAAATCAATGGTTAATTGTCAGTAATCTCCAAAATCAGAGCGTGACAAACAGACAGACAGACAAACAGACAGGGGAACTACTATAACCCTCTTGCGCATGCACGCTGAGGGTTAATCAGAAGAAGTGTAAACCAAGGTGGGAAGTACGTGGGAAGTAAGTAGGAAGTGGGTGGGGCAGGATAGTCTATAAGCAAAACCTGACAAACAAACAAACAAAAAGAGACTGGTACCTCATGATTTAATAGATTAAAAAAAAAAGTTATGGTCAATAAATAAATTAAAAAAATATCATTGAGTAGCTACAGATACACACTCATAGTGAACATACCTTCTGTTCACTCTCTGTACTCTTGCTGGACAAGTCCTCATCTTTCTCACTTAGTTTATCTTGAGTCTCCATGAGCTGAAAATTATACAAAAGGAATTCAATCAGTACCAAAACACTAATGTACATAATTTGCTTCAGCAATGTTAGTTTCCTGGACATGAAATGTGTAAAGTCACATGACATACTGTAGGAAGTTCATATTTTAACGTGAATTTTTTGGAGCAAATGACGAGTCGACATTATTTCAAGAGGTAAGGTGGCAGTTAAGGAAATTACCCTTCAAAAATCCCTGAGCTCATTTCTAAACTTTGACTCCTTCCTTGTACTACCTTAATCTACTTACTACAGGTACAAAACTTACTTTCTCTCTGATGACCTGCAAGTCTTGCTCTGCTTTATTTTTTTCCTGTTCCAACTACAACGCACACACACACACACACACACACACACACACACACACACACACACACACACACACACACATAATCAGCCTTATCTTATCATCAATCCAGACAGTTTACTCTACCAGGTCCTGCTAGGCTACATGTGTGTGACAATCTCTCTGCCACTAAAGTGAGCTCATCCTACTATTATTCATTGCCAGAAGAATTATGGCCTTCACCGCATCTTTCAGCTTCCAATACGTCATTTGCAATTCCATTCTAGCCCAAGCCACTTGCTAGGAGTGGGCCATTTTTCTTCTTATACCATGTCCACTCGCATAAGAAGCCGCACTATTAATGCCGTTTCAGCTTCTGAGATATTATTTTAGGATCAGTGTAAAGCCCCCAATCTGCTTGAGCTGAGTATCCTCGTAATAACTTACTTTTTCTCCCCATAAATTACAATCTAGACAAAACAATCAGTACGTGTCGCTGTAGTAGCAATCAGGGACGACAGTAATACGTCATATCAGTTTACACGGTCATTCCCACAGAAATATGACAAGTACTCTCTTTCATACATCAATAAAATGTACTATATTAAGGTTTAGCCCAACGTTTTTACCCTCTCCTCTCTAAAAAAAAAAAAAAAAAAAAAAAAAAAAGGTACCACCACCAACACATGAAGCTTCCGTAAATATATTATGTCTCCATAGATGAGTGGTTGCCAAAAAATATTTTCTGGTTAGGATTTATGCTCTGGTGTTTGATGCTCATGATATCTACATATCATGCAAGTGGGGCTGATGTTTTAGAACTCTAATAGCTCAATAATTTTCCTGTTAACACTCAAGTTACATAACCACACCCTTAACACTCCTGCCCAATTGCAAACCTGTGTGCATGCCTGTGAATACACTGCCTAATATAGTCAATGTATGAGAGTTCTCTAGTGACTGAAGTTACCCAACAATGAACACACACACACACACACACACACACACACACACACTCACACACACTGGAACTTTTACAGAGACATGTAGCCAACGTGTTCTTCACATGTATGGTTATTGTTTTTAGACTAAGACTACATGCATGTACAAAGATTCCAGCCAGTCTATTCACCAATAATACAACATACTTCCTTAGAACACCCCCACCTCTCCCCCCTGAAAATGTTTTTTTTTCCCCCACTGAAAATTATTGACCTTTCTGGTGAAAGTTGCCTGAAAAGTTCCATCAGGGAACCGAGAGACCCCCATGAACATTTCAAATGCTGATTTACTGCTTTGAATTCTCTTTTGCGGGTGCAGTTAAATCTTACAAACTTAATTGAGTTCATTTTCTATTCAACGAGTGGCGGTGGCAAGTTAATGCGCTATTTGTCACACTTATACATCCTACACACAACATTTTGTTCAATCCTTTGAATGTCCGATAGTCTAACCATGAACGCTAGTCTTGCAGTAAGACATGCTTAATGAAGTTAGTAGCTGGAAAAGCTGTGTATAATGTTTACCTCATGCTACGCTTTAGCTAGGAAGTAGCTATAACACACAACACTTTCATACACACCATTTCACTGGACATACCATAGGGTACTGTGCAAATCTGTGCGATTATTCCTTAGAAGAGCCTGCTATTATTATTATAATATTTTTTTTAAGCCAAACAGTTGCAGTGAGTGGTTACTATGGCATTGAAATGTCTTTACTGTACATACATAATTTAAAACTCGACCTTTGATTAGTGGCTGGAGTGTTAGGAGTTAAAATTAATCAACAACACTGTAGTTTATGTATTCTAACTACAGAGGCTCACTCTCCTTTTGTACTGAAGCACATCACTAGTATTTATGTATGTTCATACATGGTAGCAAGATGCTGAGGTAGCAATAACTTAGAGCATGTCTGTTCCGTGTGATTCGCAGAAATCTGCCCGGTGTGAACAGAGAGGACATGTCAATACACAAAGAGAACATAGTGAGTAACATTTACTACAGGAATGAAGAGGTTGGGTTTCAAAAACAATTCAATTGAGAGTAGCAAAACATCTCACATGTATCTCCATACCATACAGAGATAACTAGTAGTAATTACGCTCATTCCTGTAAGTACGTATATTCGTGCCAGCCTAGGTTGAGTGTGTCTATTTACATGTATAAGCTTATGTATTTTTGTATGTATGTATGTATGTATGCGTGTGTGTGTGTGTGTGTATGTATGTATGTATGTATGTATGTAAGTATGTATGTATGTATGTACAAGCTAAATTCTCCTCTCAAATCTTATGAATCTTTAAAAAAAAACTTATAAAGTTTGCTTAACTCCAAATCAACAAATTAAGTTTTGCCAATCAAGGCTAGATTTTTCTCTAAACGGGTCATATTGGAATTTGGAATATCATTGCATACACAAATCCTAGCAGACCCTGACAGAGCAGTCAAATTAATAGAAAATGTTCTAGCTTAGGTGAACTGATATGAAACCATTAGATGGATTATGTTCCTTGTCACTCAGCTCAAATTAATCAGACCAAGTGGTTGACAATATTCAGATAAATTTGCAATACTCCATGTTGCAAAGCAAGAAGGCTGCAGACAGCAGAAGCTATCCACAATTTTTCAGCCTCAAATTCAATTGACTTGTAGTTTCTCCCCAGGAGGTCTCCACATTTTGGTGGAACGTGGGAAGTTTGGAGTCAAACAATTAAAACAATTAAAACATTGCTTCTGAGCGTGTACGACACCACCACCTTACCTTTGAAGAGCTGTCTACCATTCCTGCTGAAGTTGAAGTTACACTTAACAGTCGACCTTATTGTTTTATGCAATGATGATGAGCATGAGGGGATGTGGGGGTTGGATGTGGGGGTGAGAGGGGGATACTATATGCAGAAATTGGAGGTCGAGTAACAGAGAGAGAGAGGGTTGGGTAAGGCGGTAGAGAAGGGAGGTTTCTATTTCAAAGTCCCGATCACAAAAGACTATACACATACATTTTTTAAAGATAAGATACTTATATATTATACATAAATCGGTAGAATTTACACATGATTCATTCACCTCTTGTTCAGAAGCCTGTGCATGCATCTATATAGGGCATAAGTTAGACCATAAAATGATTTAATGTACCAAGCGACTTTGTTAATTCGACAACCATTATCAATTGAAAAAGTGTAAGCAAGTGATTTCTATAGTTCGATAGTTGTAGAGAAGCCAACTGAGGGGTGCAAGCGAAAATGAGTGTGGTTAAGCTTGGAAAAAAGCATGAAATTTCTTGATGAGAATATTCCAACATGTAGTTGAAGAAAATTACGGTCTTTCCCTGAGAAGTGGGCATTCTTTAGATCCTGGCACCTTCAGGTCTCAAGGTGACCAGATAAGAGCCAATCAAGTGTAATAGAAACTTAACTTCACATTAAGCTATCACTCATATTACTAAATACCTATAACATGAAAATTGAAGTTTAGATCTAACCTTTAGTTTGTGTCCATCAATGTCAAACAGCATGCCTCCATATATCTCCTTCTCAAGAAAAACTTCCTGACATCATTCTAGTCTGACCTGCTTGAGCCATGCAACAGTTACATCTGGTGTCCATGACAATACAACATCAAAGTTAACTTCAGGACTTTCTACATCATCTGGTACATCAGATTTTTCTACTGGCATTTCCGTAGGCTCTGTTGCAGGAGTTGCTTGTTCAGACACTTGTTCATTGTCTTTTTGCTCATCTTCCGCTACTATTGGTGTGGGATCTGATGGTTCAAGTTCATTAAAATCTTTCTGCTCCTCATCTAACTTTGGATGTTTCGGAGAAACATCTTGCGAATGGCCAGTGGTTTCTTCAACTTCTTCTTCTTTGGTCTCGTCTTTGGAAGTAGCATTTGATGTTTTATTCCTTTCTGCTGCTGGGGGTGGACCGAACACTGAAACTCTTCCCATGATGCTGAACGCCCCAGGAGGGAGTTTCCTTTTGGGTACTGGACTTGCTTTGGAAGAAACAGAGTCATCACCTGGTGCTGTAGTTAATGCTGCTCCTCTCTGTAGACTGTTACCTACCGATTCTGTTGCTGTGGGCTCACAGGATGATTCAGATGGAGTAGGAACTGCTGGTTTGGTTTGCGAGCTATAGGTGGACCTCCAGACTTAGGCTTTTCTCCAGTACTTTCAAATGCCATTTGTGCTAAGCGTGCCTTTTCTTTAATAGAGAGATTAGACGGGTCTTTCATTTCTGGTGATAATGGGACAGCATCTTCAGTAGAGCTTATCCTTGATCTGGCTACAGGTGTAGGAAGTGGTGCCCGCTTTGAAGTTGGTTTGTTTCCTACACTTGGAGGTGACCTTGTAGCTACGGGAGGTGGCTGCTCAGCCTCTTTTGTAGTTTCACTTTTTGTGTCTTCCTGTTTGGACTCATCTGTCACAGAACAAGATTTGGTTGGAGAATCATCAAGGACTTCCACACTGCTTTGCCGGGACCTGGGTGCTGCTTGAGGAGGCTTTTTTGTCTGTTAAGAAAGAGTAGGTGCAGGTTTCTTTCTCAGCACAGCTCCAGGCTTTGGCATTGTTGAGGAGTTGGTGATTTAGAAGTTTCTTTATCTCCTTTATCTTCAGGTTCAGGAGTGTTATTTTTTAACTCAAGCATGTTGTGTAAAATATTCCAACGACTACTTATCTTGCATAGATAATCCCTGGAGGGCAATTTAAGTTTGAAGTCTAATGCTACTTCTGTGAATAGCTGCAGTTGTCAAGAATCTTGTGTGGATTGATGAGTTTGGAAAAATCTATAATAAAATACAAATAACACAGTTAACAATCTATTTAACTTCGTCATAATTTTACCAATATTAGAAGTTGCAGTGTATGAGTGTAATGGTTTAAAGATTTCTGTGTTTATAGAACCTTTCCATAAATTCGCTGATCCTGGACACTGGAGACTCATAAATTGTTAGTGTTGAACAAAAGTACTTAATACTTTTGTCTATGCATGTGTATTTAAGTAAGATTTGAATAAAAAAGCTAGCCTTCAAACTTAAAGTAGTATTTTCAATAGAAGCTGTTGATGCCCTGCAAGTCTATCAATCCAAATTCTTCATGGATATAGATAAGTGTACAATATTCATTACCAAAGTACTGACTAAAAATACCAACAACTTATGAATATACTATTTCAAATATTGTTATGACCTAGTACAAAATCCGGACAATAATTACTCCAATTGCATTTCTCTCATAATTTGCACTGCAGTATATTGAATTGTTATAGTGCAGCAATAATATAATGTACTTGCCTCTAAGAAACGAAACACTGGTCAACATAACATGAACCACACTCACTCAATTTAAATTATATATAAAAGAGTACATCTAAACTGTCAACAGTTACTTTGAATTTGGTCTGATCAACCAACTGTGAGCTAGTAAGATGTCATAAGCTAACAAAAACTTTTGTCATTGCCTGGTTAATGTTCCCACTCTATTTCAGGCTCTATTTCTGTTTGTTCATCTTCTAATTAATTACAGCATCTTATTTTTCTGAGTCCGCTTCCTTGGCCATGTTATCATCCTCTTCTTATTTGCTTCACCATTATGGTTATCTTTCTCTACTTCACTTGTTTCCACCTCTTGAGATTCCTTCTCCTCTTCCACAGAGTCTTCTAACTCTGAGGTATATATATAAGACATTCATGTAGTTTAAATTTATTTCAGAATTATGTATATAAAAAACAATTCTAACAAATCAATTATGTCTACTCCTCAAAGGACCTAATTCAAAAGCATTAGCTAAAGTGAAGTCGGCAAACTAGTTGACTAAACACAGTGGCCTTTGATTGTAGAGCAGGAGGTAACTGAGTTTAGTCACACATAATATCACAATTGACAATTCAATTAACCTGTATGGTTCTATCTAAACAAAATTATCACATACATTCTTTCTTTTTGGTTTTAGCTCCTTGTGCTCACCACTGTCTACAATTGCCGTCACATTGGTTGATGTTTTTTCACCATCTAGAACAATTTCATGCTCCTATACATCTTTCTTATCTTCATCCTTTTCATTTCTTTCTCTACCTTGCTTTAAACTCTTTTCAACATTCAATTCTGCAGACACATTTTATGACTTCATGTCTTGCATGTTTTCCTTGTTGGACTTCTATGGTGTCTCTACCTTGGATTCATGTTGGAGTTACAAAGTCCACATAATGATACGGCACCTGGGAAGTTAAACTACTCTTGTCAAGCATCTTCCTAACCTGAATCATCAGATTGTACCTCCCCATTTTGAACAAGAATATTTTCTTCACAGAGTGAAATATTAGAGTAATCTGGTACAGGAGATAAAAGACAGTGGAAACTGGAGGTAGTTTTTCGACCATGTCAGTGGTCTCAACTGTTTGCTGTTGATAAACATTTGGTCAGAGCTAGCTCCTCACCTATATAACTTGTTTTTATGATTGACGTACATAAATCTGTAAAAATTGCAATAATGACATGCTGTGAAATATAAATGAAGTGGCTTTGTAACTCCAACATTAACTTTTTCTTCCTATGATTTCTTTATCTTTTTAATTGAGTACGTTTTCTGCTACTACATTTTCTTGAGTAGATTTTAATCTGCAAGAAATAATAACAATAAATAAAGCCACTCATAGAAACACTAAGCAACAAAAAAACTGTCGTTCTGGAAAATTATGTATGGTTAAGGGTTGCAATGTAATGAAACCGCTCTCCTTCGTTTATTTAAAAAAAAAATTTTCTAAGAAAAATGACAACCAGTGAATTAACCAAGATAACTTACTACCACCACTGATTCGAATAGAAAATTAACTATGGTAAAATTGGTAAGACTGAACTGAGTCCCACAACAATTCAGATCATGTCAGAGATAACCTAATTCAATTTCCTTGGAGGATGCATGTAAATATCAATAAACAAAAACAAGTCAACCACTAAGTGAATAGCTACAAAAACACAATGGTCAACAGTACAAGATGACATATGTACATTCAAACATAGCTAATATAAACAACAACAAAAAATATTCCCAATTTTTTTTTATAGCTACCACTTACAGTGTGTCGCTAACTCACCCTAATAGCAATAACAACAGTAGTAATAATAGTAGTAGGGTAGTGGTGAATAATAAGTGAATAATAATAATAATGTTAAAGAGAAAGACTGTAAATCAAAGTATTCGCAATGACATTAAATGTACATCTAAAACCAAGTAGTAGTATTTACAATTACAAAAGATACAAATTATGACCTTATTATGTACTGAACAAGCTTAATAGCTGCATGTTACTAAATAGGAAATGCCTTAAAAGTAAATTTTGTTATTAAATTGTTAGTATCTTTGTGTAATTGCATGTTATCTCTTTTGTTGACAGTCTCAGATTTGAAACTTTATTTGCAGTTTAAGTGTGTATTTCAGAGACCCTACATTATTTATATAATTTTTTTTTAGCCAAAAAATGACAACAAAAACCTGAACAGTTAAATTCCAGATTGATGCTCAGTTTAGAACTGCAAATATAACTGAAACTGTTACATAACTCAATAAAGCCTGCTCACATTAATGGTCAATATCACATCTTGTAGAAGTTGCTATTGGGAAGTGGTTTACAAAGCAAGAAAACTGAAGAGCTTTCTTTCAACACATGAAGTAGATTCTTCAGGATAGGCTACTTAAAAGCTGATATTAAGAACCAAAAATTTCCTTTTATACGGATCCAATTTGGGTATTTTATTGCGCAGAAGTAAAATTAAAGTTCAGGGTAGGCTATGCAGGAAGTGACATAATAAATGTACACACCCTACACGCGGCCATTTTGAGTGGCAATAGTGAAGAGCTTTTGTGCTGTTGTAACTTAGATAACTTTCCCTGTACCGCATTTAAGCTTCGTCCAACGAGAAATAAAGCCAGGTGAAGACACAATTAGCCTAGAATACGCAACGCGCCACTCTACGTTTTGCCACTCAAAATGGCGACGTAGCAACTGTTGCTAATTAAACGTCACTCTACGTCACTTCCTGCATAACCTCTCCGTAGTAGAAAGCTGAAGTAGAAAGCTATAATAATAGCTAGTTTTCAGGCTAGCTAACAAGTTCCAGGATCATTAAGCGCAGGCCTACTTAGTTTCTCAAGTCGTTTAAATTATATATTATATATATATTATTTGGCACAATATACTCCCGAATGTTTAGAGCTGGTCAACGTTGATAAGGGGCGGGGCTAAATTGGCCCAATTTGTTCAGCTATGTGGGCGTTTACCAAAGCCCTGCCTTTTGACGTACAGCTTTAGAAGGGCGTGGCAGAATCATTTTCTGGTTCTGGAGTGATAATTTTCTTAGTCCTCACCGAAGTATGGCTAGAAGACCTGGGTGGTCTAGATCCTTTAAAAAGGATTCAAAGTTGCAACAGTATTTTTTAGACCAAGTCATACCTACAGGGAAGACACTTGGAACGGGATCTTATGGCTCAGTGTTAGAAGTAAGTAAAGCGTGCTAGCCTAAAAGCTTATAAAGTTCGAACTTAGAATAATACAAATGTAATTTACTAGCAAATTTTTGATGTGTCCTATTAGCTACCATTATTATGTTATTATAGGTAAAGTATAGCAAAGTTTTGTGTGCTGCTAAGCGTATGCATGAACTATTACTGGATCCTGGTAATCAAGGAGTTCGAGAAACTGTAGACAGATATCAACAAGAATGTCAGCTCATGGCAGGTCTCTGACATCCTAACATAACACTGTTCCTTGGTCTGTGTTTGCTGGAGGGATCAGACCTACCTCTACTGGTGATGGAGAGACTAGAAATGAGTGTGGACGACCTCCTGGAGTGTGCCCCTAATATTCCACTTCAAGTCAAGATTTCCATTCTTACAGACACAGGCAGCGGTTTAGTTTACTTGCATAGTCGAAGGCCTCCCATAATCCACAGAGACCTGACTGCGAGGAACATCCTCCTCACATCGTCTCTGACAGCTAAGATCACTGACATGGGAAACTCTCGCATGGTAACTTTAAAACCAGCTCAGCTAGTCCAAACACTCTCAAAGAATCCGGGGACCACTGTGTACATGCCACCAGAGGCTCTCAGCGAGAGCCACAGATATGGCCCATCTCTAGATGTGTTCTCATTCGGACATCTTGCCCTCTACATACTCACACAGGTAAAGCAGAAATTAATTACAACTAGTAGTAGTAGTAGTAGTATAATGACAAATCTATTTGTAGTAGTACAGGAGCATATATTGTCAGCTACAGTTCTTCCAACTTAACCCATTCACCGGCAATAGCGCCATATGGCGCTCTGCGATAAAAAAAATCGTAAAAATCGAACCGCGTCCAATGAATCAATTACCATACTGCGCAGAAGGAACAGTCCTAGCTGCACTCTAAATACCCGATTTTTGTATAACAGGTAACTAACGAAAAAATGGAAAAGTAAATTTGAATTTTTAAATTGACCGCAAATTTACAATGGATGCCGACGAGGTACTTCTACGGTTGTTCGAGGACGATTTTAGCCTTTCCGAGGGTGACTCCAGCAACGACGACGGCGAGGGAATATTTGCTTATGCTGGACAGCAGCATTTTGACAATGCTGAGTTAGAAACTCTAAGCAGTAGAGTCGCTGCCAAATCTGATGGTATTGCTGAGCCAAGAAAAGCTTCAGGTGAGGTATAGCAGTAGAATTAGGACAGTCACATAAAGCTCTACATCAATTTTATTGGTTGTATAGGTGTAGAAATAACTGTAAATCTAGCCAGACACTAATAGATTTACTTACACATACTTCCTAGCAATATATGCATTACTAGCTGTAGTTATGATAGCTATAAACAACAATATAGACAATAATTCAACTGAAGCTTGATATAGTAATAGTGGACAATAACAGTAAAGCTATATAGCCAAGACAAAATAGATATAGACAGATATACACACATAACAATATACAGTGTATTATTTGTTGTAGTGTGATATAAACAAAATATATTTATAACAATATAGACTTTGATTCTGTTGTTGCGGATGATCCTGGGCAGAGTACTGGTAGTTCTCTTGCATCTTCTGCAAAAGACTCTCCATCATCCATGGACCACTATAGTCCACCATCTTCGATGGATGACAGTGCTCCACCTCTAGATTCTGAAAGTGACTCAGATACTTTCCAGTCATTCATTGATAGAGGTAGGCAGCAATCACGAGGTGGGAGAAGGATATGCAGGAGATTGAGAGGAAGGGGAAGAGCTCGTATGGCTAGGAGCAGGGGTAGAAGAGGACAATGGGGGAGACGGCCTGCTAGTAGGAGGCAAAGTGGAAGAGCTCGCATTCAGGGTAGTGGTAGCTATAGCCATTTATCTGCTGGTGCTATGACTGTACTGAATGAGATTGGTTCTTTAGTCTGGAAGAAAGAAGAACCGCACAGTTTCACCCAAGCCTATACTCCTGTTCCAGGTCCTACTTCAGCAGATGTCACGAGGCAGAGTACTCCAATTCAACTCTTTTGTCGTTTTTTTTTCTAATGAGGTGTGGGATTTGATGAAAGTTGAAACGAATCACTATGCTAATTCCTGCATTGAGAGTAATCCTAGTTGTCGTGCATGGTCAGACACCCCTGTAGAAGAGCTAAAAGCATTTGTTGGTGTTTTGATTTTGATGGGTATAGTTCGGCTGCCTGATGCATTTGAAACTCAGATTCAAAAAGTGGACAAAGCAGATCTAACAGTTTTCTAACTTTGAATAACTTGTCATGTCCAGCCTGACCATATGGAACATGCTTGTCATTATCATTCAGGTGAAAAAACCTAAACAACTGTTCAAACTTTTTTGGGGCATTATATTACTGATACCTGGAGTGCTGATGAGGGGGAAATTAGTTGACCAATATAGTTCTAACCGTCACTATTGATGAAGCTATGATCCCATTCAAGGGTAGACTAAGATTCAAGCAGTATATGAAGGACAAACCCACGAAATGGGGCATAAAAGTGTTTGTCCTAGCTGATGCTCCTGTTCGGGCCTTCGCACCGACCAGGAATCTACCTGAGGCGCCCGGCTGATCTACTTGGAAGAACTGAACATTATCATACACTATATATGTTTCATTTGTTTATCTGTTGTGCACACCTTAGTCATTCTACTTCTAATGTTATCTGTTTAGCTGTATCTGTACCTGTCTTGTTGCGTTCTAATCCATCCCACGACCCTTTACCATAGTCTCATTGCGTTGTACGTAATGAGATTCATGGTAATTACAGTCAACCACTGACTTTGTCATCATTCCGTGTGCTTTTATGTTCGTGTATCGTCTAATCTAAAAAAACTTATTATACCTGAATCTGAACAACTTATTTGAATTCTGCGGGCAGAGCTAAGCTACAATAACAACATTAACATTGGTCCTTCGAGCCCGGCGACTTCTACAATCAACATCTCTGCCGGAAGCTGTCTGAGTGCGCCGAATCTCCGCCTCTACCTGGGAGCCGCCTCTCTCACCTCCGAAGTCTGCGCAAGGAAGAAGCCCCGCCTCTCTCACCTCCGTAGTCTGCGCAAGGAAGAAGCCGAAGTCCTTCTGTCTGGCCAAGTCCTTCTCTCTCGCTGCATCAGGCGAAACTCTGCCCATATTCCTGGCCGTTTTCACACCTTGAGAACTTAGCCAATTCTGCTTCTCAACCATCCCATCAACTATTCATCACCTGACCGAAGTGTTGATCTCCCGAGATTCGACGCCTTGTGGTAAACAACTATAATTGTCTTATCTATTTTGTTCTATTTCTTATAGCAATGGCTACTCTACCACCTGCATCTGAGGAAGTACAAACGACCGTCCATGACCTGGAACTGAAACGTGGAAGCCGCCGAGGTATCGCGACTAAGCTGCATAACCGCATCGTGAAAGTGATCGCGGAAGGTCCCGACAAGATCAATACCTGTACACTGGAAGACCTCTTCGCCCAACTCACTGCTGCCATCGACAAACATACTGCCTTCCAAGCCCAGCTGGAAGAATTCTATGACGCCTTCACCGACCTGCGTACTCCTGCCAAAGAAGCTGAAGACACTGACCTGCTGGATACCCACGTCGAGTGGAAGTCCGTCGTATCCAACGTCCTGAAAGCTCTGCCACTTCGCCGACAAGCCGTCTCGTTGCTGGCGGACATCGAATCTGCCCTGGACTCTCCCATGCCAGACTCGCCATTCTTCCGCAATTCTGTTGACAAGCTTCACTCCAGACGAGTATCTGTCATTGACCTATCAACTGAGTTCTACTTCGCCATGCCCGAACTGAAAGCAATCTGCGACCAAATCATCGACAAGATGAACAGACTCTTCAGTCTGACGGCTGCCGCCTGCAAGGAAGCACCTACCCTGGCTGTCCCTGCGGCCGTAGCCACACCTGTTCCCTCAGCTGTACCTGACCGTAATGCCCTCAATATCGAGTTGCCGACTTACGATGGTGACCCGTTCAAGTGGGCCAACTTCTGCACCATGTTCAAGCGAACCATTGACAAGCGTGCAAAAGGTCACTCTCCTCTAGAAGTCAAGGGTCTTCTGATCAAGGCTGTGAAGCACCCTGACGGCCTCAAAGTCCTCCATAATCTGCCCTCCAACGACCTGTCTCTCGACGTGATGTTGGACAAGCTGGAGTCCATCTTCGGCGCCCCTGATGTTCTCGCGCCCATTATCATCGCTCGTATCAAGTCCGTCTCATCATGCTCTCTATCTGCTTCGGATGTCGACAACCTCTACGACAACTTCATACTCCCGTACAACAAATTCTGCTCTCTTGTGGGAGACTCTTTGGGTTCTTTCTTAGCTCTGACTGCTTCGAACTTCATGAGCCCAGAGTGTTGACGGGAGTGGCTGCGACACAGACCTACGGGTGTCCCGCCTGACATGAAGAACCTATCTGCCTTCATCGACTTCCAGAAGAAGGAGCTCAGAGGAAGCGGTAGCCCCACCGTAGTGCCTCCTTCCTCCTCCTACCTGCCTCTCTCATCTGTTCGACCTGCTTCGCCTAGACTTGATCGCTCGCGCTCTTTGCCTGCCAAGCCTCCCCCCCGGAGACCCTCACAGCACTGCCCTGTGTGCGGAGACTCACATTCTCTCGCCAGGTGCCAGTCTTTTGCCGCTTACGACCTCGACAAGAGGAACAAGATTGTCCGGGAGAAGAAACTCTGTCTCAACTGTCTTGGGGATGGCCATGGCTGCAAGACGTGTCCGAGTAAGTTCTCCTGTCGCACCTGCAATGGACGTCACCACACCATGCTCCATCGCGACAGAGACGTCTCATCCACTTCTCAACCTGTATCTGTATCTGGTATGACCAACCAAGCTGACTCCAACCACAGAGATATCGCATCTCTCTATTCTGCCATCGTCGCCTTCAACTGTGATGGACAAACCGTGCTGGCTCGCGCCCTGCTCGATACAGGCGCCTCTCTCTCGATGATGACCGAGAGCCTAGCCACCTCTCTACAACTGCCCAGGAATCATGACCCAATCCCAGTGTCTGGGATCGTCGGAACCACTAGATGCAAACACACTGTCAAGTCGGATGTCTGCTCTGTCGACTACAGATTCAAGCTGCCGAATGTCACATTCATTGTCATCCCATCTCTCAAGCCTCTCAACAAGCCGAACAAGGTTACCGAAATTCTGAAAATGCCTGAACTACGCCACTTCTCTCTCGCCGACTCTGATCTGGGCGGGAAGGTAGACCTTTTGTTGGGTGTCAAACCTTCATCTACACTCACCACTGGAACTCCTTTCCAAGTCGGAGAACTGATGGCTTGGCCTACTCAACTGGGGCTTTGCCTATCCTGTCCACTGGATGTAGCTGCCAGTCCAGTGGCCAACACTGTATCATCTGTACCTGATCTGGATGCTGACCTGACCTAGCTCTGGGAACTTGACCGTGTCCCTGAGGCTTCATGTCTTACTCAGGAGGAACAATCTGCTCTTGACCAGTTTGACAACAGCTGTCAACGCATTGACCGACGTTACTCCGTCTCTCTGCCAAGGACGACATCTCCACCAGAGCTGGGAGGTAGTCGCCGTCAAGCCCTGTCTCGCCTCTATGCTAATGAGCGAACTCTCGACACAAAGAAGAAGCTGCTACCATTCCAAGACGTCGTCCGAGAATACTTCACTCTCGATCACGCTGAAGACGTCCCATCTGATGAACTGACCAAATCTGCCTATTATCTCCCTGTACACGCTGTTATCAAGGACAGCTCCACATCCACTAAAGTGAGAGCTGTGTTTGACGCCTCAGCGAGGACTTCTACTGGCGCATCGCTCAACGACCAGCTCCTCGCAGGCCCGAACCTCTACCCTCCTCTATCTGATGTCTTGATTCGATTCCGATGCCACACTTCTGCTGTCTCCGCGGACATCTCGAAGATGTTTCGAGAGATACTGTTGAACGCGGAGGAGCGGGACTGGCACCGATTTCTGTACCGGAACACTGACAACACCATCCGAGAAGCTCGCATGAAACGTTTGACCTTCGGAGTCAAGTCTTCTCCCTTCATAGCAACCCAAGTTTTGCGCCATCATGCCACCACCCATCTCGAATCTCATCCAACTGCTGCTAACATTATCCTGACTGACTTCTATGTCGACGACGTGTTGACTGGAGCTCCTACAACTGACCAAGCCTTCCAATTGTTCAACGATCTGCGTTCCCTCCTCTCCGATGCCTGTATGAACTTGAGGAAGTGGAGGACGAACGACCCTGCTCTGCGAAAGCTGATACCTGCACATCTGTTAGAATCTGATACCTGTTCTATCTCACCTGATTCATCTGCTCCGAAAGCTTTGGGCGTCCACTGGGACACCACTGCTGATTCACTTCATGTCTCTATACCTGATACTTCATCTGTACCTGCCAAAGTCACCAAACGTGTGATAGCTGCCATCACTGCTGGAGTGTTTGACGTCCTGGGGCTCTTCTCACCAGTAGTGATCTGCGCCAGGATTCTCTTCCAGGACACATGGAGGAGAAATATCTCTTGGGACGAAGAAGTCCCTGAAGATCTCCTGGATCGCTGGAAGGACTGGATTGCTGATCTGCCTATCATCCACTCCCATCCTGTGCCTCGTCGTCTCTTCATCAACTCATCTCCTACTCGGAAGCTGACACTCCATGGTTTCTGTGATGCCTCTTCTGTCGCGTACGGTGCCGTCATCTATGCCCGGACTAAGGCCCCAGATGCCACGGCTCATACATCTCTCGTAGTAGCCAAAGCAAGAGTCCTCCCAACCAAACCGTTAACCATACCCAAAGCTGAACTGGCTGGTGCTCTGCTTCTGGCGAAGATGATGAGTCATACTCTGGATCTGCTGCAACTCCCAACATCTGCCTCTTATGCCTGGACGGACAGTCAGATTGTGCTGTTCTGGCTCCCTAAGGCTCCATCTGCACTCAACCGATTTGTTGCCAATCGTGTGGCCTCCATCCAAGAACTGTTGCCTCCAACCCATTGGCGTCATGTGCCCTCTGCTCAGAATCCAGCGGACCTCGCCAGTCGCGGTGTTAGAGCTGAAGAACTGCTAGCATCTAAACTTTGGTGGCACGGACCTAATTGGCTGTCTCAACCTCCTCAAAACTGGCCTCCTCCCTTTCGTTCTCAGCCTACCATCTCTGTCTATACTGTATCTGTCAAACCTTGTCTTACTCTTCCCCCCTCCCAAAGAGCTTTCATTTGTTACCTTGCATCTATCTGTTCCTCTTTTTTCTCACTTGTGCGTGTGCTGTGTTATGTCTACAGGTTCTTCAACAACTGTCGTGCTGCTGCCAAAGACCGTACGTCCGGCGCACTCACCCTTACAGACATCGACCACGCCAAGTCTACACTCTACAAACTGTCTCAACTAGAAACTTTTCCGGAAGCACTCCGAGCTGCTGAAAAACTGTCTCCTTTCCCTCGCGGACATCCACTGCATCACTTCCATGTGAAACTGTCTAATGCTGGTCATCTGGTCGCGCTCAGTCGCGTACGTAATCCTGACTCTCCAAACTCACCTGGCGAACTTGTAGTTCTCTCAGTCAAGTCAGAGCTGACCAAACTGCTGCTCATCTCACTTCACCGTTCCTATGGCCATCCCGGCACATCCACTCTGACTGCCATTATCTCAAACTCCTTCGTTATTGTTGGGATGCGCAATTACCTGAAAAAAGTTTTTCGCTTATGCGTCACCTGCCAAAAAGTCCTAGCCCAACCTCTCTCTCATCTGATGGGTCTTCTGCCATCTGTGAGGACCACACCAGCACCTCCATTCTACAACACAGGAGTGGATTTCGCTGGCCCACTCACCCTTCGTGTCGGTTACACGAGGAAACCTGTACACATCAAGTGCTATGTAGCTGTATTCGTATGTATGTCGACGAAAGCTGTTCATCTGGACCTGTGCGAACGTCTCACCACTGATGACTTTATGGCCACTCTCCGACGATTCATCGCCAGACGTGGCTGCCCAGCGCACGTTTATTCCGACAACGGCTCCAATTTCGTCGGGGCCGCGGAGGAGATCCGTGTCATCAAGAAGCTGACAGAATCTGAAGACTTCAAGCACAATCTCATCTCTTTCTGCTCGACGAACGACATAACCTGGCACCACATTCCACCGAGAGCTCCCCATTTCGGCGGATTGTGGGAAGCGGCCGTCAAAGCCATGAAGGTTGGCCTCAAGAAGATTGCTGCACCTCATCCGCTGACATGGCCGGAACTCTACACTCTGCTAACTGAAGTCGAAAGTATTCTGAATTCCAGGCCCATCACGCCATTACAGGCCAGCGACTTGGAAGAAGCAAATGTGCTAACACCCGGTCACTTCCTCATAGGAAGACCACTCAAGGCACCCCCTACCAAGCTTCCGCCCTCCGGCAAGCTGTCACTCATCAGGAGGTGGAATCTAGTGGAGAGGCTACAATCCGATCTGTGGAAATACTGGTCTGCTGCATACCTATCGAGCTGTGTATCTCGAGCAAAATGGCTCCGCCCAGGCTACAGCCTCCAAGTAGAAGATGTAGTCCTGGTCAAGGACGAATCACTGAAATCTCGCTCCTGGCCTCTCGCCCTCGTTACTGAGCTGCATCCTGGAGATGACGGGGTCTCTCGAGTCGCCACTCTACGTTGCCGAGGAAAAATCTACACCAGAGCTGTCAACCGTCTAGTACCACTTGTAACTGATGCCAACGAGAATTCTGCTTCATCTGACTTACCTGCTGCTTCATCTGCTCCCCCCGGAGTATGTTCGGGCCTTCGCACCGACCAGGAATCTACCTGAGGCGCCCGGCTGATCTACTTGGAAGAACTGAACATTATCATACACTATATATGTTTCATTTGTTTATCTGTTGTGCACACCTTAGTCATTCTACTTCTAATGTTATCTGTTTAGCTGTATCTGTACCTGTCTTGTTGCGTTCTAATCCATCCCACGACCCTTTACCATAGTCTCATTGCGTTGTACGTAATGAGATTCATGGTAATTACAGTCAACCACTGACTTTGTCATCATTCCGTGTGCTTTTATGTTCGTGTATCGTCTAATCTAAAAAAACTTATTATACCTGAATCTGAACAACTTATTTGAATTCTGCGGGCAGAGCTAAGCA
>WLWD01005331.1_pt1 | contig 19508 bp, 11 predicted proteins | sample 6712731 | NCBI WGS metagenome assembly WLWD01 (sample SAMN12718690, study PRJNA576275) | sponge metagenome | isolation source: marine sponge | host: Mycale hentscheli | place: New Zealand: South Island, Marlborough, Capsize Point | collected 2014-11-01
TCCAAGAATCCCAGCATTGAGGATAACCACATCCAGCTTCCTGACCCCGTTTAGCAGAGTAGCCCGATTATCCGGTATTGAATCAAGATCAAATAGATCAAGCTTACTTTCCGTTAGAAGACAATCTCTTCGTTTTTCAGGATAACCGCGACGACTCACTCCATAGACATGGCCCCCAGCCTCCAAAATCTGGTCTGTTAGTGAAAGGCCAAGGCCACTGCTTATGCCTGTAATAAAATGGGTCATAGGGATTGTAATTGGTGTTTTTCCACATTCTCTCACAAGTCAGGGTTTTCCTTAAACACACAACCACCGGCATCAATATCGTCACTGTCTAGAAAACCAAGGTGTTCCATGTCAACTGGTCCAGCGGAATGCTCGTAAATCAGATACACTTCAAGTCAGGTTCAAGAGTAGTCAAAGAATCATTGCGAAGCGAAAGTTATCTGTATGATGCCCTTTTTTGCTTTTTCCCCTGAAGCATTTTGTAGCGGACTTTGCTCACCCTTCTTCGCTCCTAGGAGTAGTATTAGGGGGGAGCGTAATAGAATCAAAGATAAATAGTTTCTTGATAAGGTTTTGAGAAGGAAAAACGACAGCGGAATCAACAATAACTGGCTACCAACTCATTATCATAATATGAATCTATCTAATCAGATTAAATTTTGCAGCCACTGTGGTGCATCGGTCTCGGTGGCAATTCCCCACGGTGATAATCGACCAAGGCATGTGTGTGACCAATGCGGAAGTATTCATTATCAAAATCCGAAGGTCGTTGTAGGCTGCATCCCCACTTGGGAGAATAAAGTACTCCTTTGTAAGCGCGCTATCGAACCTAGAAGCGGTTATTGGACGCTTCCTGCCGGATTCATGGAGAATTTGGAGACATTAGAACAGGGAGCGTTGAGAGAAACTTGGGAAGAGGCTTGTGCTAAACCAATACACCCGGCGCTTTATGCAATTTACAGTCTGCCTAGAATCAGCCAGATATACGTGATGTTTCGGGCTCAGCTCCGCTCAGTAGACGACTTTGGCACAGGTGAGGAGAGTCTTGACGTAAGACTATTTAGTGAATCGGATATTCCTTGGGATAATATTGCTTTTAAAGTCATTAATCTCACCTTAACCCGCTATTTTGATGAAAAAAAGGAAGGGCAATTTTCGTTTATCAATGGCATCATTGACTAATCTAGGATCTAAAGTGGCCCATCTACTTTTTTTTAGAACTTACTGGTGATGCGGTGAGCATCTTCGTACTTACCACTGAAAACTCGATTTTCACAATAACAGTCAGACCTAACCCCTTGATATAACACTCAATAATTCGTGATGCATCTGGCTACCGAACCCGATCACATTCACAAGTTATTCACAATTACCCAATGTCTATTATGACAAGACCTAGTTAGCACCGTTGCTTGGCTTGACATTTTAAAAAAGTCCTTTAACTTATTGTTTTTAAAAGATTTTTATGAATTGCCTATTTTTTAGGCAACACACTCAGAAGTGGCTCTATAGCGCTTAAAATAGCGCGATTTCGAGAGTTATACACAAAGTTATCCACAGAATCTGTGAGTAAAAAAACGATATACATTAACCCAATGACCATAAAGCACGATAGGTATTAATGAAAGCGGAGAACACTCCCGATAGTCACTCTTCTTCCGTTGTTCTTCAAATTGCGGTACCTGTGCCGCTGCGCCGGTGCTTTGATTACATTACAGACAGCCCTGTTGCGACTGGAACCCGGATGCTTGTTCCCTTTGGGAAACGTAAGTTGACCGGTGTGGTGATATCGTCCAATCCATCCACAATCCCTATGCAAAAACTGAAAAGGGTTCTTACTCGGCTGGATGACCAACCCGTTTTTTCTGACTCGATGTTTGAGTTACTCCGTTGGTCAGCTAAGTACTATCATTACCCAATTGGTGAAGTCTTTGCGACGGCGTTGCCTAAAAAACTACGAGCACATGACACCGCTTTAGATCCAACCATTGAGACACACTATCGAATCACGACGAAATTAAACAAGGAACAGTTAGCCTCCAGATTGAGCCGCTCTGCGAAACAACGGGCAGTCTTTGAATTCCTTGCCCAACACTCTTCAACCGACCCGGCGCACCAACTGAATGGTGGCCTATCGAATCATAGTTGGGTATCAAAAGAACACATTTACCAAGCCCTTCCAGCCTCTCTTGGGGGTATAAAGAGGCTCCTTGAAAAGCAATTAGCAGAGTCTCAAGAGCGACCCGTCTTTTTGCCAGAGCAGACCCATAAACGCCATCACCAAGTGGTATTAACCTCAGAGCAGCAAGATGCAACAGATAAAGTTATCGATAGCCATGGCCAGTTCACGCCCTTTTTGCTAAATGGGATCACTGGAAGCGGAAAAACAGAGGTCTATCTGCATGCCGCTGACTATATGATCCAAAAAGGATGTCAAGTTTTGGTATTAGTACCCGAAATTTCACTTACGCCACAGCTGATAAATCGTTTCAAAGCACGCTTAGGAAACCGTGTTTGTGCAGTTCACTCCAGCCTAACAGACCTTGAACGCTACAAGACTTGGTGGCGAGCGAGCAGAGGAGAGGCGTCAGTTGTGCTTGGAACACGTTCCGCCGTGTTTACCCCGCTTAGTAGGCCCGGGCTGATCATTATTGATGAAGAACACGATATTTCCTATAAGCAGCAAGATGGTTTTCGCTATCACGCACGGGATGTCGCTATTAAAAGGGCAAGCCTTGAACAGGTTCCCATTGTACTCGGCTCCGCTACGCCTTCCATGGAATCGATTTACAATCAAAGAAAGGGGCGATACCAGTCACTTATTCTTAGCCAGCGAGCCGGCCAGTCTTCGCTGCCAGTGACGAGTCTTGTCGACCTAAATACCCAACCTATCCACGAAGGGATCTCACTCCCACTTTTAGAGGCAGTTAAGGCCCGTATTGACCGCGGCGAGCAATCGATTCTTTATATTAACCGTCGGGGTTTTGCCCCAATGATTCAGTGCGGACAGTGCTCATGGCAAGCAACCTGTCCTCGTTGTGACTCACACCTTATTTACCATCACAATACCAAGAAGTTTCGCTGTCACCATTGCGATAGCCGTAAGCCGAGCCACAAAAATTGCCCCAAATGTCACTCATCCCTCTTCTTTGCCGGATTTGGCACCCAAAGAATTGAAGAGAGCCTGAGGCACTCTTTTCCTCATGCCCGCATTTCCCGGCTTGATCGAGACGAAATCACAACGCAACGAAAGCTGGAGGAAGAGCTGGGGAGAATCGGCAATCACGAAATTGATATTATTATCGGCACTCAACTCATTACCAAAGGGCACGATTTTCCAAAGGTCACACTGGTTGGTGTTATTAATTCGGACCATGGTTTGTATAGCGTTGATTTCCGGTCTACCGAATATCTATTTCAGCAGTTGGTTCAGGTTTCTGGCCGTGCGGGTAGAAGCGATTTGTCAGGTAAAGTGCTTATCCAAACAGCACACCCTAACAATCAGTATCTGGAATTCATAAAGAGACAGGATTTTGATGAGTTTAGTCAGCACTGTCTATCCGAACGGGGAGCTGCTCAGCTTCCACCATTTAGTCACATTGCATTGTGGCGGGCTGAATCTTCCCAAGAAAAAGACGCGGTCCAATTCTTACAAAGCGTAAAAATCATAGGGGAGCAATTAGTAGCACAGGCCAATGAAACTGAAATTCTGATTATGGATGCAGTTCACTCACCCATGGAAAAACTCGCCGGTCGATATCGCGCTCAGCTGCTAGTAAAAAGCGGGAATCGGCGCGCGTTGCATCTCTTACTTGATCAATGGCTTTATCATATCGAACACAGTCGGTTTTCAAATAAGGTTAGATGGTCGTTGGATGTGGATCCCATGGAAATGTTTTAAGTTCATTCGAAAAGGATTCACTGCTTGGATTTCGCCGTCAACGATCAGCGAGTATAATATCTGGATGACAAATACAATTACGATTACCCAGCCCGACGATTGGCATGTCCATGTACGTAGCAGCGAGCTTGCCCAGTGCGTCATCCCCTACACTGCCGCGCAGTTTGGTAGAGCACTAATTATGCCCAACCTCAGTCCTCCGGTGACAAATGTCAGTCGCGCCCTAAAGTATCGGAAAGAGATATTAGATTGCTTACCAGATGGGTCACAATTCGACCCCAAAATGGCCATATATTTAACCGATAAGACCAGCGCCAGTGACATACTTGAAGCAAGCCAATCAGATCATGTATTGGGGTTTAAACTCTATCCTGCCGGTGCAACAACTAACTCAGACTCAGGTGTTACTAAAATTACCAGCCTAATGCCCATTTTTGAGTTGATGGCGAGGAACAATGTGGTTTTACAGGTCCATGGTGAAGTCACTGATCCTCACATTGACGTATTTGATCGAGAAGCTACGTTCATCGAGCAGATACTCTATCCGCTGCACACTGAAATTCCAGAACTGAAAATCGTTCTTGAGCATATCACCACTCAAGAGGGCGCCGAATTTGTAGCACAAAGCGGTGACAAGATTGGCGCGACCATTACCCCCCAGCATCTCATGTATAACCGCAACGAAATTTTTCGTGGTGGAATACAACCACATAAATATTGCCTACCAATACTAAAAAGAGAAAAACACAGAAAAGCTTTGGTCGCAGCAGCGATAGGAGGGGATTCATCTTTTTTCCTCGGAACCGATAGCGCACCGCACACTCGGCAAGCGAAAGAAAATGCATGTGGATGCGCCGGTATTTTTTCAGCCCATGCAGCAATGGAGTTTTACGCGCATGTTTTCGAAAGCGCCGATTCGCTTCATCGACTTGAATCATTTGCCAGCCATAACGGTGCGAAATTCTACGACCTTTCCCCAAATGAAAATAAAATTACGCTCAAAAAGCTTGACCAAATGGTACCCAGTAGTATCGACATTCCCGGATTGGAAACAAAACAGGAAATTATCCCTTTGATGTCAGGTGAAACACTGAATTGGTCTATGGTCCCAGCCTAGCTCCCTGTGAGGTTTTGGCGACGCTTTTCCCTGTCCAAGCTTCTTGATACCGATTTACTTCCAACATCCATAGCCTACACTGCTTCAACTCGACAGTCACTATCAGGCAGATCTCAACAATAAAAAGACCACCTCTGCCTTACCTAGGTGGTCTTTATCATTGATGGACTCAATTCAGGGGGAAATTAGCCATCTAAATCAAAACTGGTCCTGCGCAATTTCTATCTTGGCATTCGCCCGCAAAAGCTCGCTAAACTGCCGATAGTAACTTGCACCATCTCGATCTACCAATCGTTGTCGGAGTTGGTTTTTCCGCTGCTCATCAATCTCACTGACGTTACCGAGAGTGATATTCTCAAGCATGTATATCGCGTAATCACCATTACGCAAAGTCAGCCCCCCAAACCCAACTGTTCCCTCTTTAGGACTCGAATGCGAAAACACCGCCGCCGCCAAGTCAAACAACGGTGGTGAAACATCAGCTCTCGTCTCAGCGATCGATAAAACCTCCAACTGTTGTTCTGAGACAAACCCCAACCAATCGTTAAGCGACGTCTCAGTTGAGGAAATTCCAGAAACCAACTCCTTGCCAAGTGTTGTAACTTTTTCTTTCGACTTCTCAACTTGCAATTCTTTTACAATATCTAGTTTGACGTCTTCCAGAGGAATCGCGCTCGCTTCCTCATAGTCTATTTTTTGCACAGCGATCAGTTTGTCGAAGCCTATCTCAATTGCCGGACTGACCAGCCCTTCGTTTATCACATCCTCAGAAAAAGCGACCCTACGTATTTGGGGGTCACTAGCGATACCTTCCCCAGATTCTCGGGTAAACCATTCGCTGGACACGATAGGCAAATTTAGTTCATCTGCCGCAGTGGTAATGTTTTCAGGGTCCTCGAAAACCAGATTCTGGAACGACTCGCTTAACTCTGCAAACAGATTTTCAGACTGTTGCTTTTTGGCTTCCGTAATAACCAACTCTTTCACCTCTTCGAAGGGTTGTTGGCGTTCCGGTTGAAGTTGGGTGAGCTTAATGATATGAAAACCGAATTTGGACTCAATCAATCCCTTCACATCACCTTCCTCCATAGAAAAAACCGCGTCTTCGAAAGGTTTCACCATCTGTCCGCGAGTGATAACACCCAGGTCCCCACCATTGCTTCCTGAGCCAGTATCACCAGAATACAGCTGAGCCAGCTCACCAAAATCTTTTTCTCCTAGGGCTTGTTGTAGTACCAACTCAGCCGCCGCTTTGACGTTCTCCTTCTCTTCGTCACTCGCCGATTCAGCCACGTTAAACAAAATGTGACTCGCTCTTCGGCTTTCGGCTTGCTTGAAACGTCCGCTAATTTGCTCGAAGGTCGCCATTAACTCTGATTCCGTAGGATCTATTGCATCCATCAGCGAGTCAATACTTAGTTCGATGTAATCTACTTTCAACCTCTCATCTGTTTGGTAGTTGTCAATATTATCTTCGTAGAATCCAGCAACTTCGTCTTCATCTATTTCGAATTCAGACGAGAATTTCTCTCCGGATATCAACACATACTGAGATTTTCTTTTTTGTGTTTCTAAGCTCAGCAAGTATTCGAATTCCCCGTCGTCCACGAAAGCGGACCCCGCAACACCAGTTTGAAGCTGGTCAATAACGGCTTGCTGGCGTTGGGTTGCTTCAAAAATCTGAGGCGTAAAGTTGTTCGCACCCAGTAACTGAAGATAAAGCGCCTCACTAAATTGACCATCTTCAAGAAATGCCTCGTTGCTAGTAATGACATCACTGAGTTGCTGGTCAGATAGACGGTAATTGTTATCTGATGTATATCCTTGGATTAGCCTCTCGTTCACGAGGTTATTCACAACCTGTTCTTTTATACCCAAGCTATCCAATAGAGCAGGGTCGAATCCACGACCAAGACGCTGGCTTAGAGCCTGCCTTTGTCGTGCTAATGCGTTTTGGTATTCATAGGTGGAAATTTCACTATCATTTACCGTTGCAATTGGAATCTCATTTGCACCTTCAAAGTATGACTGAACCCCCCATAACGCAAAGGGTATGGTGATGAGTAATACGATCACCCAGGCTATCCAGCCAGTGGCACGATCTCGAATTTCAGTTAACATAAAAACAACCCTAGTTCACTTTTGTTTGTGGGTACCATTAATAGTCCCTCTCGTATTTTGCATACATGCTAAACCTCATTACCATTGGCAGTAGTACTTTTAGAAAAAGCGAGATTCATAACTGCATGACGCGCAACCATTGTGATCATCACGAGTCCCAGCAAGAGACAAGCTCCGAGGTGATGATGCCCAGATAAAGCGATCAGCATTATCTCAGAGTTTTAAGTACTTTGGCAGATAAAATCAAACACTCTTTATATCTCAAACATACGTCTCCTTACGTTCTCATAGTATTTCAGTAAGGCCGAAAGCAGCAGGCAAAAAAAATCCCCACTACTGTGAGGATTTTCTTTATTTCTTAATATAGTTGGCGGAGCGGACGGGACTCGAACCCGCGACCCCCGGCGTGACAGGCCGGTATTCTAACCAACTGAACTACCGCTCCGTACTATTTTTTAAAAATGGTGGGCGCTGCAGGGATCGAACCTGCGACCCTCGCCTTGTAAAGGGCGATGCTCTCCAGCTGAGCGAAGGCCCTGGAAGGGCATTAGTTATTTACTGCATCTTTCAGAGCTTTACAAGCTTAATTTTACATTCTGGATGCGGCAATGACTAATTGTTTCACCAGTCATGGATTTCGCCGCTTCTTGCCGCCCGATCACTAATCGAAAAAAGTGCCAAACCAATAAAGAGGACCGTGGTCTGAGCCCCCTTTAACGCATCCGTATAGACTCAAGAAACGGCATCACAGCGTGAACCCGATCGGACTTGACCAGATCAAAAAGTGAGGTTGCTACCGAATCAATTAATCAGCTATTCATTACTTTGGTTCTCATTACTCTAGTTAACATAAATTGGGGATTAAGGAAAAGCCAACAAACCTTCTTACACATTACTGATAGCTACTACCCCCTTAACGACAATTGAGTTAGTCACTCATGTGGAAATCCTACCTACCAATTCGGTGGGCGGCTAATAATAAAAAAATACGGCACCAAAAGCAAACCCATTATTTGACCACACAGAAGAATTGATATTCAGAGCCGCGGTTATCGTTAGCAAACACAAACTCGACAGCAACGGCCTCGAGCCAACCCATTCCATCGATAACATTCGCTAACCCCGTTCGAATGATAGTCATACTATCGATTTCCCTTTAGGTGTAGAAGTTTAGACCAAATCTGACACCGTATTAAATCAATCCGAGCGAAGCGAGGGTTGATTTAATGAGAGTTACCCGTTTTGATGTAGTTACCAAACAATATCAAAACACAACGAGGTAACTCTCAATGATCCATACTAACGAAAAAGTCATCAAGCATAAAGTCGGTTTACTGAATCTGGCTGAAGAGCTCGGAAACGTTTCTAAAGCCTGCAAGGTGATGGGATTGTCGCGCGATACATTCTACCGATACAAAGCGGCGGCGGATGAAGGAGGAGTCGAAGCGCTTCTTGATCGCAACCGTCGCAGCCCGAACATCAAGAACCGAGTCGATCCTGCTGTCGAGTCCATCGTGCTTGATTACGCACTGGAAGAACCTGGTAGTGTAATCTGAGGTCTGTAATTTAGCTTTCTATTGCAGCTTCGCTATTGGCTTTGGCGGAGTGAACGTAGAGAGCGAAGCCAAAGCCGGTTTTTCTGGATTAGGTGTTGAATGTTGAGCCATCAAGTCGTTCCATGTTTGTGACTTACGCAAATGTGGAGACAACCCAATGACCCAACCTGATTACCCTAACCTATATGAAGTAGTGATGGAACAATTGATTCAACATGGCCCGCAGGCATTTCGTGATGTCATTACCGCGATGATGAATCAGGCCATGCAGATCGAACGATCCCAGTTTCTGGGTGCGGTGCCCCATGAACGCAGTGATAATCGCCGTGGCCATGCCAATGGATTCAAACCCAAACAGGTGGACACGACCCTTGGGACGCTAAATCTGTCGATACCCAAGACGCGTAATCACGGTGAGTCCGGGTTTTACCCGCACAGTCTGGAACAGGGACGACGCAGTGAGCGCGCGTTGATGCTGTGTGTGGCTCAGATGTACATCAGCGGGGTCAGTACTCGTCGTGTGGAGAAGGTGCTGGATCTGTTTGGTATTGAGAAGATCTCCTCCACTCAGGTGTCTCGTGCGACGGCCCTGCTGGACGATGCTCTATCGGTTTGGCGTGACCGGGCCCTTGGAGAGATTCGGTATCTCGTACTGGATGCGCGTTACGAACGGGTCAGGATGGATCATGAGGTGGTGGATGCGGCGGTGCTCAGTGCGGTGGGAATACTACCGGATGGTCGACGAAGCGTACTGGGTGTGCAGATTGCCACCAGTGAAGCCGAGATCAACTGGCGGGAGTTTTTACAGTCGTTGGTGAAACGAGGCATGCATGGCATCACTTACATTGCCAGTGATGATCACGCGGGTTTGAAGGCGGCAAGGCGTGCCGTGTTTCCGGGTGTACCGTGGCAACGCTGTCAGTTTCATCTGGCACAGAACGCGATTAATCATGCCCCAACGGCAAAGGTTCGTAGCCGGATTGGTGGCGAATTGCGTTCGGTCTGGAATGCGACGGACGAGGCATCGGCCCTGGCTCAGTTGGAGCAACTGGCGGCCCGTTACGAGTCAGACTGCTCGAAGCTATCGCAATGGCTGCTCGATAACGTTCCTGAAGGATTGACCGTGTTCATGGTAGTGTACCCTGAGGTCTGTAATTTATTTCTTTAGCGATGTTCGTTTGGCTTAGGCGAAGTGAGCGTAGCGAACGAAGCCAAAGCCGGTTTTTCAGGCTTTAGTATTGAATGTTGAGCCATCAAGTCGTTCCATTTTTGTTACTTACGCAAATGTGGAGGCAACCCAATGACCCAACCTGATTACCCTAACCTATATGAAGTAGTGATGGAACAATTGATTCAACATGGCCCGCAGGCTTTTCGTGATGTCATTACCGCGATGATGAATCAGGCCATGCAGATCGAACGATCCCAGTTTCTGGGTGCGGTGCCCCATGAACGCAGTGATAATCGCCGTGGCCATGCCAATGGATTCAAACCCAAACAGGTGGACACGACCCTTGGGACGTTAAATCTGTCGATACCCAAGACGCGTAATCACGGTGAGTCCGGGTTTTACCCGCACAGTCTGGAACAGGGACGACGCAGTGAGCGCGCGTTGATGCTGTGTGTGGCTCAGATGTACGTTAGTGGTGTCAGTACGCGCCGTGGGGAGAAGGTACTGGATCTGTTCGGTATTGAGAAAATATCTTCGACTCAGGTGTCCCGTGCAACGGCTTTGCTGGACGATGCCTTGTCAGTATGGCGGGATCGTGGTCTTGGCGAGATACGTTATCTGGTACTGGATGCGCGTTACGAACGGGGCAGGATGGATCATGAGGTGGTGGATGCCGCGGTGCTCAGTGCGGTGGGAATACTACCGGATGGTCGACGAAGCGTACTGGGTGTGCAGATTGCCACCAGTGAAGCCGAGATCAACTGGCGGGAGTTTTTACAGTCGTTGGTGAAACGAGGCATGCATGGCATCACACATTGCCAGTGATGACCACGCGGGCCTCAAAGCAGCGAGACGTGCTGTGTTTCCGGGGGTACCGTGGCAGCGTTGTCAGTTCCACCTGGCACAAAATGCGGTCAATCATGCGCCGACAGCAAAGGTTCGTAGTCGGATTGGTGGTGAACTGCGTTCGGTGTGGAATGCGACGGACGAGGCATCTGCCCGCGCTCAGTTGGAGCAACTGGCGGCCCGTTACGAGTCAGATTACTCAAAGCTGTCGCAATGGCTGCTCGATAACGTTCCTGAAGGACTGACGGTGTTCAATTTACCGGAGTCGCATCATCGAAAGATGAGAACGACGAATGGAATTGAGCGTCCGATTCAGCAGGAGATTAAACGGCGAACCCGGATTGTCCGGGTCTTCCCGAATGAGGCATCTTTACTCAGGCTTGTCAGTGCCATCCTCGTCGAGATTGACGATGAATGGAGCAATGCCGACAAGCGATATATCGTGTGGAACGACGATAATGACTCAACCTAAATCAAAGTTACAGACGTAGGGTTGCACAATCGTTCAATTTACCGGAATCGCATCATCGAAAGATGAGAACGACGAATGGAATTGAGCGTCCGATCCAGCAGGAAATTAAACGGCGAACCCGGATTGTCCGGGTCTTCCCGAACGACGCATCTTTACTCAGGCTTGTCAGTGCCATTCTCGTTGAGATTGACGATGAATGGAGCAATGCCGACAAGCGATATATCGTGTGGAACGACAATAATGACTCAAACTAAACCGAAGTTACAGACGTAGGGTTGCACAATCGCCAAAGCCGAACCAGTAATGAACTGCGTAAACGAGGTACCTTCGTTTCACCCAGCGGAGTTCGCAGTATCTGGCTGCGACATGGTTTAGCGTGCTTTAAAGACCGGTTAAAAGCGTTGTCTAATAAAGTGGCTGAGCAGGGATTGATTTTGACTGAATCCCAGGTCGCGGCCATGGAACGTAAGAAAGAGGACGATGTGGCCTGTGGTGAGATAGATACCGCCCATCCCGGCTATCTGGGGTCACAGGACACCTATTACGTCGGTACCTTCAAGGGGATCGGCAGAGTGTATCAACAGACCTTCGTGGACACGTATTCCAAAGTGGCTCATGCGAAGCTCTACACGACCAAAACACCGATCACCGCAGCGGATATGCTCAATGATCAGGTGCTCCCGTTCTACGAAGAGCACAGCCTTCCCATGCTGCGCATTCTTACTGACAGGGGAACCGAGTATTGTGGTCGAGCCGATCAGCATGATTATCAGCTTTACATGGCACTGAATAACATTGAGCACACGAAAACCAAGGTGAAATCACCGCAGACAAATGGGATATGTGAACGATTCCACAAGACCATTCTTAACGAGTTTTATCAGATAACCCTACGCAAGAAAATCTATGATTCAGTTGACGAATTACAGATTGATCTTGACGAGTGGCTTATCAAGTACAATACTCAACGAACTCATCAGGGTAAAATGTGCCTTGGGAGAACGCCGATGGAAACACTCATCGACGGTAAAGCGATCTGGAAAGAAAAGTTTGTAAACTAAACTCTATCTGACAGACAGCTACTGATAAACGGGTAACTGTCAGCTCAAGTCTGAACTTCTACACTTTAGGTCAATCCGTCGGCGGGAGAATAGACCAGATCCCCACTAACTACAACCCGCATTGAAACAACCCTAAACTACCCCTAGATTTTCAGTTATCTGAATTCAACGCATAACAAAACGTACTACGTCACAAGTTCTCTGCTCGAAAATCGATAGTCAGTGTGCAGTGACCGAAGTCACTGGACTTTCATCACTATTCACCTGACTATCCTCATTCGTCTGTCGCGAAGTCTCCTTCTTTTCAGGAACAACCTCTAGCGCAAGTGCGATGACTTCATCAATCCATTTTACGGGTTTAATCTGTATTTGTTGGCGTATGTTTTCTGGGATTTCTTCGAGATCTCTAACGTTCTCTTCTGGAATAATAGCGAGCTTTACACCCGCTCGATGAGCCGCCAACAGTTTTTCTTTTAAGCCGCCAATTGCTAACACCTCCCCACGTAGAGTAATCTCTCCCGTCATCGCGACATTTGAAATAACGGGAATGCCTGTTAAAGAAGACACAATTGCACTACACATTCCAATCCCTGCACTGGGACCATCTTTAGGTGTCGCACCCTCTGGAACGTGGATGTGGATGTCTTGCTTTTGATAAAAGTCTGAATCAATTCCCCATTGCTCACTCCTGCTGCGGACCACGCTAATTGCTGCAGTGATGGACTCTTTCATGACATCCCCTAACTTACCTGTATAAACATGCTTTCCTTTTCCAGGAACCACCACAGACTCAATCGTCAGTAGCTCGCCGCCGACTTCAGTCCAAGCAAGTCCAGTAACCTGTCCTACCTTATTCTCTTCCTCTATTTCATTGCGTCTGAAACGTTTTACACCGAGAAACTTCTCCAAATTGTCTTGATCAACGTCTAGTTTCTTGAGATTTTTCCCCAGTAGTAATTCCTTCACTATTTTTCGATATATCTTAGATATTTCTCTTTCCAAGTTTCGAACCCCAGCCTCTCTAGTGTAAGAAGCGATAATCTCCCTTACAGCCTGATCACTAATGCTCGCTTCATTTTCCTTTAAGCCGTTGTTCTTTAATTGCTTAGGCAGCAGATAGCGATCAGCGATCTCGCATTTCTCCTCTTCCGTATAACCGGAAATCCGAATTACTTCCATCCGATCTAGCAATGGTCCCGGGATATTCAAGGTATTGGCAGTGGCAACGAACATAACATCAGAAAGATCGTAATCAACCTCAAGATAATGGTCAGAGAAAGTATTGTTTTGCTCTGGATCCAATACCTCCAACAGCGCTGATGACGGGTCTCCACGAAAATCCATGGACATCTTATCAACTTCATCCAACATGAAAAGTGGGTTCTTGGTTTTCGCTTTCGCCAAGCTTTGAATTATTTTTCCTGGCATTGAACCGATATAGGTGCGTCTATGCCCCCGAATTTCCGATTCATCTCGAACTCCGCCCAGCGACATACGGATGAATTTTCTGTTAGTTGCCCGTGCGATTGATTCACCCAAGGAGGTTTTTCCGACTCCAGGGGGACCTACCAAACATAGTATCGCCGCCTTGGGTTTCTTTACTCGCTTTTGTACCGCCAGATATTCCAAGATACGATCCTTTACCTTCTCAAGGCCATAGTGGTCGTCATCCAATACTTTTTGCGCCTTACCAAGATCTTTGGATATACGAGACTGCTCTCGCCATGGCACCGCTAATAGCCAGTCAATGTAATTTCTGACTACCGTTGCCTCAGCGGACATTGGCGACATCATTTTCAGCTTCTTGAGTTCTCCCTCTGCTTTTTCCAACGCCTCTTTGGGCATTCCTGCTGCTTCGATTTTCTGCGCTAAGTCATCGGTTTCATTGGGGACATCATCCATATCACCCAATTCCTTTTGTATCGCTTTCATCTGTTCATTCAGATAGTATTCCCTTTGGCTTTTCTCCATTTGCTTCTTTACTCGGGTTCTGATTCTTTTTTCTACCTGTAATAGGTCAATTTCTGAATCCATCACACCAAGAATGTGTTCCAACCGCTCATTGACACTGGGTAATTCCAATATCACCTGCTTTTCTTCGTTCTTGAGATTAAGATGAGCCGCAATGGTATCTGCGACCCGGCAAGGAGATTCGATACCTCCCAACGAGGTAAGGATTTCCTGTGGGATTTTTGGGTTTAACTTTACGTATTTCTCAAACTCTTCCGTCACCGCCCTAACCAATATGGCGGTCTCTTTTGTGTCAGCTTCATCGACAGCGTCTTCTGCAATGCCCGCTTCGCACATGAAACATCCATTGCCGTCTTCCTGATCGTCAATATAGTTTAGGACTCTTGCCCTTTGTTCCCCCTCAACTAAAACCTTTACCGTTCCATCCGGCATCTTCAACATCTGTAATATCGTGGCAATCGTGCCAATTTCATGGAGCTGATCGATGGAAGGGTCATCCTCCGAAGCTTCTTTTTGTGCAACAAGCAAGACAGTTTTATTCGCCTCCATGGCAAGCTCCAACGCCCTTATTGATTTTGCCCTGCCAACGAACAATGGAATCACCATGTGAGGAAACACAACCACATCCCGCAACGGTAGTACCGGCAGTTCAGTGGTTTCAAAATTTGACGAACTCGTCATTCAAGACTCCATAAAGATAATAGGTAGTTACCACCTCTACTAAATAAGGGCGGTATAACCGCTTTCAAGTCGATCTGTAAACAGTTAAAGGAAGAATAACATTGATGAGGCCCAGAAACGAGTCTAGACCAGTTTCAGACACGGCCCAAGCTTCAACGAAAAAAAACAGGCGTTGGGAGGTAAGAAGCTGGATTTGATACTAGGGAGTCTCTGCAAAAGTCTGGGCGCGTTGAATTGAGATGAAAAAATGACCAGATTTGAGGCGCTAATCCCGCGTAATAGTCGTTCTATTGCGAAGATTTGCAACGAAAAAGCCGTTCATTTCTCGCTCAAGACGGCTGCCCATGACTTTTGCAGAGGTCCCTAGGGAGCTGGACTTGAGTTTACAGCCTTTTTGGGAGCGTCCTCTTCATAAATGTACAATGGTCGAGATCCTTCGGTAATCACCGCACCATCGACAATCACCTTCTTGACATTATCAATTGAGGGCAATTCGTACATCGTTTCTATAAGTGCGTTTTCCATAATGGAACGTAGTCCTCGAGCCCCAGATTTCCTATCCATCGCTTTTTTCGCAATCTGATGAAGTGCATCATCACGAAATTCCAGGTCCACGTTTTCATAACAAAACAGTTTTTGATACTGCTTGGTCAATGCATTTTTAGGTTCTATAAGAATTCTAACCAATGAATCCTCATCTAACTGCTCAAGCATTGCCACCACAGGGAGTCGACCAATAAATTCGGGTATCAACCCATATTTGATCAAATCTTCGGGCTCAAGCTGGTCAAGTAGCTCGCTGGAGCGGTCCTCTGTAGATTGAGTTTTAATATCTGCACCAAAACCAATGCCTGATTTCTCAGTCCGCTCCTGAACGACTTTCTCCATACCCGCAAACGCGCCGCCACAAATAAAAAGAATGTTGCGAGTATTTACCTGCAAAAATTCCTGCTGAGGGTGCTTTCGACCACCCTGGGGTGGAATCGAAGCGACGGTGCCCTCTATGAGCTTCAGCAGCGCTTGCTGAACCCCTTCCCCGGACACATCTCGGGTGATTGAGGGGTTGTCAGATTTTCTGGAAATCTTATCTATTTCATCAATATAGACAATCCCTATTTCCGCTTTCTCTGTGTCGTAGTCGCAAGTTTGGAGCAGCTTTTGAATAATGTTTTCAACATCTTCGCCAACATATCCAGCTTCGGTTAGCGTGGTCGCGTCAGCGATGGTAAAGGGGACATTGAGTTGCTTTGCTAGAGTTTCTGCCAACAGAGTTTTCCCGGAACCTGTGGGACCCATCAGCAAAATATTACTTTTTGAAATATCAACTTCTGAATCACTTTCTTCGTTTTCAATTCGCTTGTAGTGATTGTAAACGGCAACAGAAAGTGTTTTTTTCGCCTTTTTTTGGCCGATCACATAATCATCAAGAATACGGTGTATTTCCTGAGGTGTCGGAAAGCCTTCTCGACGCTCATCTAAGCTGACTTCATCTGTGTTTTCTTCACGAATAATTTCATTGCAAAGATCCACACATTCGTCGCAAACAAATACGGAGGGCCCAGCGATTAACTTTCTAACCTCATGCTGGCTCTTGCCACAAAACGAGCAATATAGAAGTTTGTCACCCTTTCCTGAATTTTCTTTTTCTGCCATTATCAGCCGCGCAACGTAAAATACCGGACATTAGAGTGCCGACTTTAGTTCTGTTTTTCAAGCTTTTTTTGTAGGTATCTATATCAAAAAACCTAGCAAAGGTTATTAGCTTCTTTTAGTCAGAACGGAGTCAATAAGACCGTATTCTTGAGCGACGTTAGCGCTCATAAAATTGTCACGATCTGTGTCTGCTTTGATTTTTTCCATCGATTGACCCGTGTGGTCGGCAAGAATCTGATTCAACCGATCTCTTATCCCTAAGATTTCGCGAGTGTGTATCTCAATATCCGTTGCCTGTCCTTGTGATCCACCTAAGGGCTGGTGAATCATCATCCTAGAATTTGGCAAGGCGTGGCGTTTCCCTTTTGCACCGCCAGCTAGAATTAGCGCTCCCATGCTTGCGGCCTGACCAATGCAAACCGTGCTCACGTCTGGCTTAATAAACTGCATGGTGTCATAAATAGCCATACCTGCGGTCACAGCGCCACCGGGGCTGTTTACATAGAGAGAGATATCTTTCTCCGGGTTTTCAGACTCAAGAAAGAGCAACTGGGCAACAATCAGGTTTGCCATATGATCTTCCACTTGTCCCACTAGAAAGATAACTCGCTCTTTCAGTAAACGTGAGTAGATATCATAAGCTCGTTCGCCCCGTCCGGTGGACTCAACCACCATTGGGACTAAGCCAATATTCGAAACCTCTTGATGATTGTTGCTATGCATTCGCCTACTACATGTCTCTTTTCAGAGGGACCTTAATCCAGATTTAATATCAAGCTGCTGTTGGAGGAGCCATGAACTCTTTGAAGCTTTTTTGCACATCAGTGACATCTGCCGTTTCCAACATGGCTTCAACCACCTGTTCTTCCAACACCATGGCTTCAACTTGCTGCAAACGTTCTTGGTCAGAATAATACCAATTTACAAAACCTTCTGAGTCGTCATAGCCACTAGCCATTTCTTCAATTCGACTTCGCACTTTGGCACCGTCAACCTTCATTTCAGCCTGCTCGATAATCTCTCTCGCTACCAGGCCCAAGGTCACTCTTCTCTTGGCTTCATCGGTATATTTGGATCGATCAACCTCTTGGTCCTGCATGCCCTGAGCAGCCAATTGATCTTTAACCGTTTTGACAGCTCGATCAATCTCGTCTTCCAATAACGCTTGAGGGATCTCAATGGGGTTTTGTTCATACAAGGCATCCATTACCTGATCTCGTAAAGATGAACGTAAACGCGATGACAATTCACGATTAAGGCTAGTTTCAATCTCAGTCTTCATGGCTTCGATTCCGTTGCCCTTTATACCCATCTTTTCTGCAAAGGCATCATCTAACTCTGGTAGCACGGGACGCTCAGTTTTCTTGACTACCACGGTGAAAACCACTGCTTTTCCTGCTACATCACTACCCGGGTAATCTTCTGGAAACGTAAATTCGATCTCCTTCTGGTCATCTTTACTGACGCCGCGCAGCCCGCTATCGAACTCTTTGAGCATCTGCCCGTCACCGAGTACAAATGGAAAACTCTCGGCACTACCTCCCTCGAAAACTTCACCACCTATTTTTCCTTCAAAATCGATTGTAATGCGATCACCTTCCTCGGCACCGCCTTCCTTTTCTTCAAAATCTGAGTTGCGCTTACGAATATCTTCAAGCGTCGTATCGATATCCTCTGAAGAGACTTCGGAGACCGTTCTTTCGATTGACTTCCCCGCCAGCGTCGCCGACGGAATCTGAGGAAATAGCTCAATCGTCGCCACGTACTCGAGATCTTTTCCAGGTTCATAAGGAGTTGGATCAATTGAGACCAAACCAGCCGGCATAATCTGTTCTTGCCCTAGTGCATCTCGATAGCTTGAGTTGATTTGGTCTGAAATAACTTCGTGGGTGATTTGAGGCTCATAGCGGTGCTTAATCACATTCTTGGGGGCTTTCCCTGGGCGAAACCCGGGGATACGTGCCTTCCTGGCGACATCACTCAAGCGACTTTTAATTTCCCTATCTATGTCCGCATAAGGAACAGAGATCGACAATTTACGCTCGATGATACCTGATTCTTCAATTGAAACTTGCATTAATGAATTACCTCAGAATTCAAAAATTCAGACTACCCGGCATTATTTAGTTGGGCTCAATAGATGGTACGAAAGGAGAGACTCGAACTCTCACGGGTTACCCCACTGGAACCTAAATCCAGCGCGTCTACCAATTCCGCCACTCTCGCAAAACATCACAACGTCCACTAACTACATGGATATGGTCAAATAACTACATTACATTCACAACTAAGCTCTAACGATTAGAGAAACCTTAGAGCTAGAACTCATACAAAATATTAACAGCTTAAAACCCATCAGGGCAAAACTTAATACTTAGCAACACCAAAGCCTTAAAAGCGAATGGGGTGAACGATGGGACTCGAACCCACGACGACCGGAATCACAATCCGGGGCTCTACCAACTGAGCTACGCTCACCAAAATTCTACTTCTTCGCCAATGGCACGCCCGACAGGACTCGAACCTGTAACCTACGGCTTAGCTTACCTACTACGACTTTCGTCGCCCTTTAGTCGTTTAACCATCAAACAAACCAAAAGTTTGGGGTCTGGACTATATCTTCACCATTTCAGGTGGGGCACGTATAGTCTCTACGGATCCCCTTGCTAAATCGTTATAAAAATCACGCTTTCAGCATGGGTTTCCTCGGTATTGCCATCGCCGTGATGCGTTAAGGTTTCACCGATACAGTGCCCTCCACTTCGCTGGTTACTATTCCCACCGAAGGCTCCTCATTCTACTAACTCATCATAAACAATAGAGATTCCTATTGTCCAAAACTATTGGTAGAGCTCAAAGGCCGTTGCTCTATCCAGTTGAGCTACGGGCGCAACGGATAAACATGAAAATTGGTCGGGGTAGAGAGATTCGAACTCCCGACATCCTGCTCCC
>WLWD01002274.1_pt1 | contig 19500 bp, 13 predicted proteins | sample 6712731 | NCBI WGS metagenome assembly WLWD01 (sample SAMN12718690, study PRJNA576275) | sponge metagenome | isolation source: marine sponge | host: Mycale hentscheli | place: New Zealand: South Island, Marlborough, Capsize Point | collected 2014-11-01
GCCGGAATCAATAATTACTTCCATGGTCAATGGTGGCTTTTTATTTTCCTGATACCGACACTTTTTCTGCTGGGCGCTGTCTACGGTTTTTCTGTTGTGGGTATGCTTAGCCGATTCACGACGAGAAAGATAACCCTCTTTGAACTCATTCTGATCTTAAGTCTATGTTATTTCCTATTTGTCCCTGGAGGAGCGGCTCACCCCAGATTCCGGGTTCCTGCCGCTCCGATACTTTCACTGTTCGCAGGTCTTGGTTTTGTATTTTGCATTGATCGCATGATCTACAAAACAAAATGAAAATTTTATTTGTAATCACCGAGCTTTACGAAGGCGGAGCGGAAAATGCCTTAAGACACGTCGTCTTGAACCTGAATAAGCAGAATCACAAAGTCATGGTCGTCTGTTTCTTCGGCGGCAATGGAGATTCTGCACGCGATCTTATTGAAAATGGGATCGACGTCAGATGCATCAATATTCAATTCTTTTTGCAACTGAGACATCTGATGAAATTGAAAAAAATGATAGTGGATGAGCAACCGGACATTGTCCACTCGTGGCTGTTTCATGCGAATTTTTTCGTCCGCTTTTTTGTCCCTGAATCGATTCCCCTAATTTGCAGTTTACGGGTGGTCGAACCGCGAAAAAGCCATATTTTACTTGACCGCTGGACGAAGAATCGGGTTGATCAGTATGTGTGCGTATCGGATAATGTCATGAATTTTGCACTCGATACGTTGCATGCATCAAAGAAAAAGTGCCAGGTAATTAATAACGGGGTTGATTTTAAATTTTTCGCTGCTGCTCGAAATCAAGACCGTGAATTTAATAAAATTATCGGGCTAACAATTGGCAGATTAACCCATCAAAAAGGGCTGGATATATTATTGAGTTCGTTGGCATTGCTTCCGAATGACTTAGATTGGCAATGGAAGATCATTGGCGACGAACCTGAACCGGCATATGCCCGTTATTTGAAACAATTAGCGAAAAAACTCAATATTGATAAAAAAATAATTTGGCGTGGATTTGTAAAGAAACGTGATATTATTCATCATTTTGTAAAATCTAACCTATTTATTCTTTCATCGCGATGGGAAGGACAACCCAATGTTGTATTGGAAGCGCTGGCTTCAGGGATTCCGGTCATCGCATCTAAAACGAGTGGAATCGACGAACTGCTTAATATGAATGTCGGTTGTTTGCAGTGCGTATCTGAAGAAACTCCAGAAGCATGGTCGCGGGCAATCATTGATTACTGGTCAAATAAGTCGAAAATTCAATTATACATTGAAAATGGAATAAAGCTGTCGCAATCACTAACCTGGGATAGGGTAACTCAAAAACATTTAGAAGTATATAAAATATTAACCAAGTCTATTTGCCCACAAATTGTCACAGATTGTCACGAATGAAGGATGCATAAAGCATTCGTGTTTATTCGAGTGATTCGTGGGCCCAAAATATAAGTAAACACTACTATGTGCGGAATTGCAGGTATAATTGACCCGGTAACGCCTCCCAACCTCGATCTTTTAAAGGCAATGGCTAAGCCATTGGAAAAACGAGGCCCAGATGATTTTAGACATTACCGGCATAACGATGTTGGACTGGTCCATCAACGACTTTCGATTATTGATATTGACGGCGGACGCCAACCCATTTTCAACGAAGACAGAAGCTTGGCAATTGTTTTCAATGGGGAGATTTACGATTACAAAAATCTTCGGGTACGACTTCTCAAAAAAGGGCACACGTTTGCAACCAATACAGATACCGAGGCGCTTCTCCACCTCTACGAAGATGAGGGGCCCAATTTTTTAAACCTCATAAACGGCATGTTTGCCTTAGCGATTTACAACTGCCAAAATGGAGAGCTATTTATCGCCCGGGATCGCCTTGGTCAGAAACCACTATTTTATAGCTGCTATGAGTCTCGGTTTGCCTTCGCCAGCGGACCTTCATCTCTATTGCCAATAGATTGGATCGACAAGACGATAAATTTCAAGGCGATTCATGACTATCTCGAATTTCAATATTTACCCACTCCACAATCAATTTTCAATGGCATTTCTAAACTCAAACCCGGGAGTTATGCAATCTGGAAAAACCAGACTATTTCCATACATCAATTCTGGCGGCCGCAAATCAGCGGAATTTATTCCGGCAGTTACGCCAATGCACAGGAAGAACTTCGTACCAAATTGCATAACGCAGTCGGAAAGCGTCTGGTCGCCGATGTTCCGGTCGGATTGTTTCTATCCGGCGGCATGGATTCCAGCCTGATTTGCGCACTCGCTCAATCACAACTGAACCAACCGGCACATACGTTTTCAATCGGATTTCCAGAGAAAAAATTTGATGAGCGCGACTTTGCTAAACACGTTTCAGATTTTCTTGGAACAAAGCATCACTTTCTGGAAGTCATTCCGAATGATTTTGATCATCTCAAAGAAATTGTGTGCGATTATGAAGAGCCTTTTTGCGATGCATCCATGCTGCCAACATCTTTGTTGTCAAAATTTACCAGAGAACAGGTGACAGTTGCGCTAAGCGGCGACGGCGGCGATGAGTTTTTTTTCTGCGGCTATTACCGCTAATCCGAGTTCATCCATATGTGTCAATGGTTAACAGTTGTTCCAAAATCTGTGAGAAAAAGGTTGTGTACATTCATTCTTAAACTTCTCCCGCCTAAAGTAGAAGAACGAACATTCTGGGGACGTATTCGACGCCTGATCGAGATTAATGACTGCGATGGCATTGAACAATACATGAAAATGATTTCACGCTGTCCAACAGACTTGAAACGAAGTCTGTATGGCGAAGTCATGGATCAGATGAATGACTTGCCTGATTCATTACACGTGTTGCGGCAATTCGAAACGGAACGCAGTAGCAGCCTTGATTTAGTCGATAAAATCATGGAAATTGATATTCAAAGTTATCTTAACGACGATATCCTGGTAAAGGTTGACCGTGCGAGTATGAAATATGGACTTGAAGTCAGAAGCCCGTTTCTGGATGTTGAAATTGCTGAATTTGCAATGAGTTTACCTTATGAATGGAAACAACACGGCGCTGCTCGGAAAAAAATCCTGATTGATGCATTCAGGGACTGCCTGCCAAAAGAAATATTTCATCGGCAGAAAATGGGATTTGGCGTCCCTATAGCCCGATGGATTCGTCAGGACTGGAAAGACCAGGTTCAATCCCTGTTATTGTCTGGTTATTTGGTTAATGAGAAACTTTTCAGGAAAGATAAATTAGAAAATTTGCTTTGGATGCATGTTAATGGAAAGGCCGATTATAGTTATGCCATATTTGCACTGCTTGTATTAGAGTTATGGATGCAGAATAATAAGGTAAATAATCAGCAATCCGCTGCTTCGTCTATGGCAGGTTAACATCTTTTGCGATCGTTGCGTCTTTACACAGAAGAACCGCGTGTTTGTCGAATAGTGCACTATCTTCCTCCTAACCTGAATAATTCATCAGTATTCTGCTGCGAGCCCTAATCTCTGCTCAAATAAGCCGATTAGCTCACAACACATCTCAGTGAATGAAAATTCACTTTCGCCGTGAAAATTTCTCTAATCAATTTATTATGAGCGAGTTAAGCGCTCTCGCGACGAATCGCATGAATTAATCAGGTTAGATATTCGGCATGCGTCAGTAAGATCCTCTCTGCAATGAAAAAAATCTCGAAAAAGATTTTCCCGCAACCAATCTAGAATGAATAAGATGAATTGAGAAAATAAGAAATGAGTATTTTGAAGAATGACGTCACATGTTAGAAAATACCTGAGTATACTGCGCGCAGTAGATTTCTCGATACCGCTGACAAGCGGGACAACAATTCTACAGAAACTTGTCGAGAACCTGATCGCGATTGGTATATGTTAAAACTTTATCGATAGTTCCGTCATATAAATATTCGCATGACCACCACCGCCTGGCCCGGAGACGATATCGACATAGTCCCAATTTTCATAGTTTAGGGTCAATTGGGTATTGGGATAAAGATCGGTTGCCAGACCAACTCCCCAAATATCCTGAACCGGAAAATTAACAGAGCCGATTGCAGCAGGGAAATCTTCTAAATCATTCGTTGCTTCATATTTTAACGATAAAGTGTAATCACGATCACAAATGGGATAAGTAAGTCCAATTTCAACGGTATACGCATAAGGTCTAATATTCGTATCACCATTTATGCCAATTTCGTTATCTCCCGCAGGAACAATCCCAAGTGCAAATGGATCCTGGTCACGGTCCAGGTTATTGAGAGAACTAACATATTCAGCGCTCATCCAGAACGGCCCTTTCGACGATACAATATAAATATTAATCGCACCATTATCATTCTCTTTATACGTGTTTGGTAAATTGAGTGAGCCTATCCCGGCGCCTGCATCCGTATTTTGGGCTTGAAAGAGATTATTCAAATAGCTGACTCCTACCTTAAGGTTCATATCATCATTTAAAATGTTGTATGATAATGATGATCCCCATGTTTCAAGTTTATTATCCGCTGAACCTCCGAATCCCGCTCCCCCATGCCTTACTTGTTCAGCCTGACCATTGAAAGTGAAAATGTTAAAATCCATATGACGTCGTTCAATCCCGAATATCCCCCCAGTCTCTCTCGTTTCGTAAAAAAATCTTGCCCTTGAATCGTTGATAAAATTTCCGTACTCCTCGACATTACCAAACGGCATATACTGTTTGCCTAATTTTGCATATATTCCCCAACGATTTTTTAGAGAAACATACGCTTCATCAACATTCAGGCTATCCCCCGAGGTATCTGTATCTGACACACCCCCTCCTGATCCAATTGGCGCCAAATTGCCGGTTCTATAGTCCTCGTATTGCAAGCCAATGAATGCGTCAACGTATTCTGTAATATTATATGCGAAATTGATTCTCACCTGATCAATGACAATGTCGGACGTATCCTCCCGTACAGCTTTAACGCCCGGAGCAGTTGATCCACCCGGCACTGTATTTTGATCCGAATAATAACCAACGATATCAACATTACCATCAATATCTATCACATCATAATATCTTTTAAGAACTGGAAAGCTCTCCATTCTCCCGATGTTGTCATTGGAATAAAAATCCTTATTTATACTCCCTGTCAATGATGACGGAATCGACTCAATTATACGATCAGATTTGCCAGTCTTGTCTCCATGCGAATCCAGACGATCCTCAAGCTGTAAAATTTGCGATCTTAAAAATCGAATCTCCTCCTTCAATGATCCATTCTCGCTGCCGATGCAATATAAAAATGAATACATTGAACAAAATACGATTATTGTGAAATATTTATTCCTCATAACTGTCATTTTACTCGACTATATACATGTATTCAACTCAAAAATAAAAAACCCCCGGAATATCCGGGGGTTTTTGTAAAAAAATGCTTCAAATCAGCTAATTAGAGCCCATTCGAAAAGGGTATTTTGAGTATAAAATTTCTATATTCTTAATGGAATTGGACTTGAATAAATTGCGTAACGTGTTATCTCGCAATAATTTAAAATCTAATTTAATTTACCATGGAGGCAACAATGATCAAGCAAATTCCAAATGACTCGGTGTGCAGCAGCAACCTATTCTTGCCGGTTCCGGATACGAACTTGAAAGAGCTCTTGTCTGAGGTTCTGGAAATGAGCCGTAGACATCCGGAAATTCGCGATAGCATTCGAAAGGATCAAGATGCAGTAGCGATAAAGGAAAAAGAGTTACGGCAAAAAGATAAAGCCTATTTTGAATCAAAATTCGAGGCCCTTCCAGAAATTTTGAGTGAAGTGGAACAAACGGAAGCTCCATCCCTTTATTTACAAGTGGGTCGTCCGCGAATGGAAGCCGAACGGGTGTTGATTTTTCTTGTCCTGCGAGGCTACTTCCATAACTTAAGCAGTTTATCATCAATTGAACGCTTACGGGATTCGGTCACAATTTTAGACTACTTGCAAAAACGTGATCTGCTTCTTCCCGGGATCACAACGATTGTTGAGAATGTAAATGCGGCGTCTAATGAAACACGAGAACAAATTCACCGTGCTCAGTGAGGGCTAATTCTCAGTGAGGGCCTGGACGATTTCAAGGAGCTGACATTCGACAGTACGTCCGTGGAAGGAAACGTAGAGTGGCCGACCGATGCGGGTATTCTGCTCAAGCTTATTGAGCGTCTGTTTAGTCTGGGTGGCAAACTTTCGAAGTATGGCGGTCCGTCACTCCGGGCATGGTGGATGGCAAGCTGGATTTCGTCTTTGCAAACGCTGCTGTTCAAGATCAATTCCATTGCCGGAAAAGCGAATAGTAAAAAGAGGATAAAGAAGTTCTATCGGAAATTTTTAAAGACAGCCTACAAGGCGCTGAGTTATCTGAAAAGGGAACTTGGAGAGATGAAAGAACGGAGCGCAAAACTCGATATGAAGCCAAGTCGTCGAGAAATGCTCGATGCCATTTTTAAGCAAATAGACGAGGATCTTGCAGATGGATATCATGTTCTTTTGTACGTATTCAGTGATCCACGTTGCCATTTATACTACCTTCATTCTTTCTTAAATCAAGAGTACATATCGGCTAAAGTATTCTTTAGAATTCTCTCCTGGCTTTCCACCTTAGCCATCCCTGAAAAAATAATAAAAAAGACGAATTTTTCATTGATTTAATTTTCGGTGGTGTTATTGTGTGTATTAATACGTGCAATTTAATTAAAAATTAAGGAATTATATCAGATATGAAAAAAAGAGAGAGATTAAAAAAGGAACTGATGAGCAACCTTGATATTATTATTGGTTCAGTTGTCATGTATCGCTCAAAATGCGGAAAGAACTGCACCTGTAACAATGGGGAGAAACATATCTGCTATTATCTCAGTTCGAAAAGAGAAGGTAGAACTAAAAATCTTTATCTTCCGCCCGGATCAATCGGCGAGGCAAAAGAAATGAATGAGAGATATAGGAAAGTTAAAGCCCTGCTGCAGGAAATCAGCCAGTGTAGTTATGAGAGTCTGAAAAAAAGAAATCTTACCAAAGGGAAATAACAGTTGCCGAAAGCGCAAAGGTCAATCAGACATAATCATTCTTACGGAAAATGTCCGGAAACATGCAAACTTTCGCGACTGAGAGTAGAAAATGAGCAGCTGAAGAAGGGAAACGAACAATTCCGTCAGATTTTGGATGCTGCCGTGGATGAATTCAATAAACTCAAGCGACGGATTGAACAGCAGAAAGGGGGATTGAATTGTGAAAAAGAGGCGAATAAAGATCTGGAGAAAAGAATTCGGCAACTGGAACGAGAATTGAGTAATGAACGTGGTAAAGCGAATAAATTCGCATCTATGCTTTTTGGTTTGAAGAGTGAGAAACTGAAATTGCCAGATATCAAAGTTGAGGATAGGAATTCTATTGTAGTTGAAGAAATCAGCGAATCAGAAATCACTAATGCCGGGGAAGACGAATCGGCTGGGGAGAAAGAAAAAAAGACTGAAGCGGAGAAGGACAATGACACGGAAAAGAGAAAATCCGGAGGTCAGGATGGCCCCAAAGGAAATGGAAGGAAAATTCCTAAAGGGCTGCAGATTGTGGATAGAATTATTAGGCTGCCTGAGGGAGAAGTCATTCATGGAATTCCGGCGGAGAATTGGACGGAACAGAACGGCATGGATGAAGTATCATACACGATCAGAAAAAAAGTCGAATGGTACGTGGAACGTACTATCAGGCGTAAATATACTCCTCCTGCGAATTACGCCCCTGGCGTTCCCAAAATAATAACAGCTCCCATGCCGGCTAAACTCATTCAGCAGGGAAAATATGGGTTGGAAGTATGGATTGATATTCTTATCGATAAATATCAACAGCATATACCGATCCAGCGTCAAATTTTCGACATGCAGCAACACGAAGTCAATATGATTCCAGGAACTGTTTCCGGTGGTTTGAAAACAATATTTGGGACCTATTTGGAGCCTCTTTATAAAGAACTTATTATTGAATTGCAAAATGGAATAAGATGGCACGCTGATGAAACTCGCTGGTACATGCTTTGTGACGCCATGAAAAAATTATGGTATATGTGGGGATTCAAATCTGAAGATGTTGCTATTTTCGTTCTTGACGGCACAAGAAGCGCTTCTGTTCCTGCGAAAACTCTTCTGGGGATTACCGATATAGTACAACTAAAAGAACCAGTTGAAATTCCTGAGGAGAAATTGAAAATATTGAATGTAGACAGGTATTCTGCCTACAAAATGTTGGCCGGTTTGGGTTTGGTTCTTCTGGCCTATTGCTGGGCTCATGTGAGAAGAGATTTCACTGACATTAAAAAAAAAATATCCCGAAGAGCACGGACTGCTCAGATGGGCAGAGGAATGGTTGTTGAAAATCGCCGAACTGTACAAAATTAATAATCAGAGAGTAAAACATCCTCCCGGAAGTGATATGTTTTTAGAACACGATTCGAGATTACGTGAAGCCATTCATGAGATGGGAAAAGAAATCAACGTTGAGATTAAGGCTGATGAAGATGAAGTTCATGAAGCCAGACTTAAAGCAATGATATCAATGAAAAATCACTGGGAGGGACTGATTATATTTGTTGGTAATCCCGAAATCCCGAAATCCCGAAATCCCGAAATCCCGATGGATAATAATAAAATGGAAAACGGAATAAGACCATGTGCTCTGGGAAGAAACAATTATATTGGAAACCATTCACTTTGGGGCGGGGAATTGTCCGCCTGTATGTATTCGATCATTCAAACATGTAAACAGAATAATATCAATCCACGAACTTACTTGCAGTATTACCTTGAGAAGTGTATAGAAAAAAACGGCGATATGAGTCAGGAGGAAATAAATTCAATGTGACCAGGGAAATTAAAAAATAATATCATCGTGAAAAACGATTTGACCTTGAAAAAATTCTAATTTTTTGTTTTCTTTATATTTCCTGCAAAAAACGATTCAGTAAGAAGAAATTAGGGTTGAGGGCAAAACGGGGACCACTGAGTATGTACAGAGAGTGGGCGAAAGTTCTTATATTAACCTGACCTGCATTATGCAGGCTAAATCCGTGAGAAATTCTTGAGAACTTACAACGGTGTTTGTTTTTTCATGACAAATATGCGGTCATAAGGGGCCTCAGAGCCTCTCCAGCCTGCCTCCAGGGAGTCTTGACAAGCAAAGAGTCCCTGAGCCATCGGATAAACTGAAACGACCTCTGAACGGCTTTATCGGGTCGTGTAACAAGCGGGTTTTCTTTTCTTCCGGCCTCCTTGATCTTTGCCAGATCCTTTTGAATTCTCAGGGTTCTCTTCTTTTCAATCTTGGTATCGGATATGCCTTCTTCGGATTCAAGTTTACGTTCTAGGATTAAGGTGAGGTTGTGCGCCAGAACCATGAACTGCGCCTGGACACATTTAGCGTTCAATGATTTTGCCCAGGCCCTGTTTTCCATCAGTTTATTTTTGAATTGGTCGAACACTTTTTCAATGTCCCATCTCTTCTTGTATATGAAAGTGATCAACCCCGGCGGCAATGTCATTTCGTTTGTCAGGAAGACAAATCTCTTTCCAGTTGCCGGTTCAATGTAAACAATTTTACGCAACCTGCGACCGCTATTTGTTACTCCCGTCCGGGCCGAGATTATGCCTGCATTGCGGGGATCCTCCCGGTCAAACTCACGGTCGTCACAGATTAGTAAATTGGTATTCTCCTTCATTCGAGTGATGATGTAAATCCCCTTCGACTGCTTCCAGTTATTCCACTGGACGAAGTCGTAGATCGCCGGATCATAGGCTATAATTACCTTTCGCCCTGTCGGTTCTTCCATACGCAGGGCATTTGCCTCCAAGCGTTTCAACGCGGTTATGTCATGCTCTTTTTTCACCTTCGGACGAGCTACATCCAAATGAATCATCGTTTGAGTCCGAAGATTCATGGCAAAAAAATGTCCGACGGGGTAACGCTTCTGATCAATTCGCTGGTCATGAGCTGAGCTTCCATGGCAATGACCGTCTGCGGCGTAGATCGCGACTCCATCAAGTTCGGCATGCTCTGCAAAGGGATCGTCTTTTGCCGCGGCGATCTCATCGGCTTCTGCTCGAACTGCACAGGCAATCTTTTGGGTAAGTCGTAGCCGCCTCTGGCTTTTCAAGCTGATAAAGAACCGCCTAACGGTGATCGCCAGCTTCAAAATCGTCATTGCTTTTTGAATCCAGTCTCGTCCGCTACGTACATCGTTTAGGCACCGCCCAACCCCTGCCTTCAAAAAATGCTCGTCGGGGAATTCGGGGCAATCCCTCTTTGCCTCGGCCTTTACCAGTGCTCGCAGCATCGGGCTGTAGAATTCATTCTCGACAGTAGTTGCTTGTGTTTTACTATTCATTATTTTCCCTCCTTTAAATTTGTTGTTATTAATGAAACACCTTATTGCAAAGGGAGCACATAATACTTCAATTTAAAGCCATAACATACTAATAATAAGCAGTTTATATTTCAATAGAATTGCCGTGAAAGACTCTTGCAATATGGCCATACGGTCATAGCAGTGGCATTTTACGTTAAACAGGAGGTGTCTGTCGTACGGGAGTACGGGCGATTTGATGAGAGCTCTCAGTGCATGAAATAAACATCTTCAAGGCCCCATTATGAGCCATGTTTTTCAGGAATAACCAACACCGTTGAGAACTTAACCGGCTTTGCCGGGGTTTTCGTCTCACATCAATTGTAACTTAAAATACAAGCGCTTATACAATCAAATCAACGAAAAACTCGAACGGGGTAAGGTTTGCAGTTAACCACGTGAGCGGCGTCTGAGGAGAGTGTGTATTCAAAGTGTGAGTGACTCTGGTGAATGCTCGAGTTGAGGTAAAAGTAACGCGGTCATTCCTGGCTGCGCACATGTGATTCAGCCAGCCTTCTGAGGGGTTTAGTCAAGATGTATTTTCGAATATTTTTTACTTTTTTTAACAAAGTTATTAACAGGTAAAAAACAATTTCAAGAGTTCTATCATCTAATACAATGTGAATGTGTTTTTTATGCTCTTTGACATCTAAATTGATTTAAGTGGCAGCTGTCATATAATTGAGAATTTTAGATCCTTCCTTGGTTAAGGATTGTAAATAGTTTAGTTCATTATATGGGATTTTATCCTGCCAACTTGGAGAGACTGCCCCGCGTATTCAATGAAGCTCTGGCGCAAATGCTTAGGGCATTTATAGCGAGCCAATGCCACCTTCGATTTTCCACTTGAAATGGTTATAGGCGCCACGGCAGAATATTTTTGTAAGCTCTCTGGCGACTTATAGCGTTCCCGATCAGCGGCAAATGCACTGGCTAACCGTGCAGAGTGAACGGTCCCTGCCCCTGGGAAACTTCTAAATATTTCAGCATCTGGATGTTGGGGATAAAGTTCTTTAAGTTGTTGTTCATATTCAGCAATGCTCTGAGTGTATTGTTTGAGTAATTGGCATAAGAGTTTCACTTCTATGGGTGAAGTTTTCAATATGCCCTCATCGGAAGTTAAGGGCTGGGTTTGACGAATGAGTTGCAAACGTGTCTCAACAACTTTCTTTTTATAGCAATGATGATCGTGGTAAAATTTTCGCAGGGTAGCATCTTTGACTTTTTGAAGCTTCTGCAACGTTGGCCATTTCATCAGGAAATCCCAAGTTAATGGGGAACAAATGTCCTCACTAACCAGATCTATTGCTTGAGGAAAGTATGCTTTCAACACACTTCTTAGTTGATTGATCACCTGCTTGCGACGATCAACGGCATCTCGCCGGTTTCGAGCAAGGATATCAATTATCCGGACAATTTCTTCAGCTGGTTTCCAAGGAGTCAATTGATTACGATGGTTTGCGACAATTTCGAGAAGTTTTGTTGCATCGTCTGGATCATCTTTTGCCCCACTGGGGCGAAATGCCTCACGAAACTTAGCTAATGTTTTTGGATTAATCGGATAGAGAACAAAAAGATCATGGCAGATCAGAAAATTAATCAATGCTCCTTTACTTTGTTCCAGGCATACGGCGATAGGGCCATTTCTGAAACGGTTACGTAAATAACCGATCCACTGGTTTAACGCTTCAGGACTTTGCTTAATTTGTTGACGCGTGATTTTTTTCTCCAAGAACCTGAATACTGATGTCATGTTTTTCATCAGCCTAATCAATGCCGATTAAAGCAACAAATTCTTGAGAGGTTGGTTGTTGGATCATGAGTTCTGCCTCCTATAAAAAGTAAGTGAACAAAAGGTATATATTATGAATGATTCTCATCAACAGCATCGTGTAAAAACACGCCCTTTGATTCTGCGTAATCCTTATAGAATATCTTAGATTGATAATCTTCTGAGTATACGTTAACGAATCAAAGACTCGTATCCGTCGAAATGCTGGCTGTAAACGTTACCGTTAGGGATGGCTTATTCGTAGCGAATACGAGGCGTGTTGAATTTAATTAAAATACATTTTATTAACACCTTTTACGATTTTAATTGTTAATAGTTTTATAACTAATTATAAATTACTATAAGGAATGGCCGAGCTGCTTTTTTTTAGCTGGACGCAGCTCATAGAGCTTCTACGCCTGATTAATTCATGCGATTCGTCGCGAGAGCGCTTAACTCACTCATAATAAATTGAGCTAATCGGCTTATTTGAGCAGAGATTAGGGCTCGCAGCAGAATACTGATGAATTATTCAGGTTAGCCTACATTATGCATAAACTTTTGTAGTGAGAGTCAAAAGATTGCGTAAAATCAATGAATTATGGCATTTATCCGCGTACAGGAATAGTAGACTATTTCGAACCCGGATAATGGTGTAACTCATTGAGATTATGTGATATGTTGACTCACAATAAAAAGTTTATGCATAATGCAGGTTAGTTTGATTATATTTAATGTAGGCCGTTTTAAACGGGTTTTGAAGTAAAACATATGATTGACTATCCAGAAAAATTGAGTAACAATCTGAATCAATACGAGTCGATAAGGAACATGAGTTGAAAACTTGCAATTAGCTCGTCATGAATCATTTGCGCTAAATTAAAACGAGCAGTTTTTGCGTCCAGACCAATTTCTCCAAGACGCGTCAGCGTGATTAACCCGGAACGGTATTGATCTCTGGCGTCTAGGTAATTTTCATTTGCCAGAAGAACTGAATGTTGTAATTGTTCAATAGTAGTGGAATATGCGTTCAATTGCACAATGATTTTTTCCATATCGCGGCTGCGATTCATGATTATCTCTTTAATAAGATATTCAAGTTCAAGTTGTTGCATCACTAGTGATGTTTTCCTTCCATGACGATTGCCGCCGTCAAAAATATTCCATGATAATGTCAATCCAACACTCCATGCATCGGTAAGGTCATTTACTTCACTGCCTTCATTATTTGCCGTTGCGACAGCGTGAATATCAGGTAATGATTCTCCACTTATTTCTTTGGATTCGGCAGACAATGCTGTGATCCTCGATCTTAGTTCGTGAATATCAGGACTTGATTCGAGGTTTGCTCTGGCTTCGGATATCAACGTTTTTATTGCATCCGGGCGTCAGTAATTCCCGGTGAAAAAAATTAGCGTTATAAAGGATAGCAGAATTGAGAATTCAGATTTAGAACTGAGCTGGTAGATGCCTCAAACTGAAGAACTCACTACGTTCGCCCCGGAATGTTAGGAAGTATCATCGTAAAGAATTGTAAATCCGTTAATTCTAAATCCGTAAAGTATCGCTTCAAGAAGCATTTTCCAGGAATCAAAATATAACGTGTGGAAATAAGATTTTATGGTATTCCAGAGTCTTATTCTCCGGCCCTTCTTGTCTAATGCCGCCTGAAATAACGGGCAAACGATTTCCTGAGCTTGGTCAATCAGGAATGCCAACATCATCAATAACGCAAAATTGACAGACAGGTTTTTATAACCATGCCCAAAATTGTGTTCGAATTTATATCCTTGATTTTTAAGAGTGTTAAACGTTTCATTCTCAATCTTCCATCGAGCCCTTCCTCCTTTCATGATCTCGCAGGCATTCTCTGTGGTTATCTCAATATCGCTAACCCAACTGAAATATTGCGTCTTTTTATCTGTTATTTCCCAATATTCCATGAAGTTAACCAAAATATCCGGATTCGATGCATTCAACGGAACCTGATTCATGAAGTGAAATCGATGAATGACCTTATCTTCTTCAATCTCGAATGTCGTTGTTGTTCCGGCCAACTTTTCCGTTTTCACCTGCGAAAACAGAAATTTGTGGTCTCCGTTTTTAACACCGAGTATGAAACGCATATCATGTTCTTTTAAATCATTGATATGAGGAGCGTTTGGCGATAATGCATCTTCAGTTATAATGATTGGCAGACCGGGATGAGCATGCCTTAGTTTTCCCAACAGTCTTTTCGCGGCATTTCGTTCGCAGTCATTTTTCCGTGTTCCATCTTGTCTGATAATAGGCTCCGGAGCCAGAGGGATAACTTCTTTCTTCGCTGGATGAACAATGGCAATGCCTAACATCGCATGAGAATAAGTCCGTTCACCGGTCTTTTTATTTATTTTAGTCTGATAGTTACTGCAATGGATATTTTTCGAGGAGAAGTAACCGGTTCCATCCATTGAAAGGAGAAAACAGTTTTCCAAAAACTTAAATTGTTCAAGTCCGTTTTGGTGTTCTATTATATTGAAAACAGTTTAAAAAGAAGGACTTATTGCATCAGGTGCAACCGGATCGATAATCTCCCTCATTTGCGTATCTGAACAAAATTCCTTAATTTTATAAATAGTTCTTAAGTTGTTTCTTACAGCCTTGTTTTTTGTCTCTTCATCGAATTGCAGAAGCGAATTGGCTTTGACCGAAAATATAGCAAACGCAGACATAAGAGCATCGGGTAAGGGGATTAATACTTTCCATGGTTGTCGATGATCACAGATCGTTTCAAAATCTGAGCGAATAGCGCCGAACAATCTGTCGCCCAATAATCCGTTTTTAATTAGTGAATATTTTCTCATTATTTGTTTGATCATAATTAGCGATAATCAAACAAAATAAAGGGTGTTTTTTAAAAATCTAGGCCCGGTTTGAAAATTTAATTTATTTTCCAAATTCTGCCAGAAAAGCAAGGCTGAGAGCCCATTTTAACAAGGGGTGCCTTTGATGAAATTTCCAAATCAATCAGCAATCAAAATTTTCGCCGGGAATTGCTGTCCGGGCGTGTTAAATTTGCATCGATTTTGAAATCTGTCGATTTCATAGAAAGAATCGCAGCAATATCAAATATAGCCAATTGTAAATCAGCCTCGCTTTGGGTTAAATTATTACTTGAATTTATAAGATTTATTTGAGATTGGCGTACATCCAGATCAGTGACTTTACCTACTTCTTTTAACGCAATGGCGTCTTCAAGTTCGTAGGTTCTTTGAGATTGTCTTTCGCGGTTGATTCGTATTGCTTCATGTTTTAGCAGGTAGGCCGCAAATGCAATGCGAACCTGCAAGGATATATCTCGTGCTGAAATCGCCAAATCAGCGAGTGCGGCTTCAGTATTGGCTGAAACTTTTTCTTTTACCTTTTTGCGCTTGCCAAAGCTCCAAAGAAGTTGTTTTAGTTCGAGTGAGTTTCTATAGTCATTTTCTCTACCGGCCTGAATTTCACCAAATGGGCCAAATGGAAAGGTCGCCAATTTTCCGTTGTGGGAATAGGAAGAGAGTAAATTTAATTGGGGATGACTAAATGCTAATTCTGTGCGTTCACCCGCCTTACGCGCGGCGGCGGCTGCACTGGCTGCAAGTATTATATGTGCGTGAGATCGAGCTAATTCCACTGCGGAGTCGATATCCAATATAATGGTTTCACCCGGCTCACTGCAATAACCGTTTGTCATGGAAATATATGCGAACGGAATGACGCATAATTTTATTAATATCCTGGTATATCGACTAAGGTTCACGGTATAGACGTCAATTTTTTAATGGCAAATTTTCCCCTGATATTTTCACATATCTGAAATAAAACAGGAAGTACGGTTAGGGTCATCATCGTGCTGAATGTCAAACCGGCAATGAAGCAGGTTGCAAACGGGCTCTAGGTTATACTGAAATCAGGGATGCCAATAGCCATTGGCATGAGCCCGGCAATTGTCGTCGACGTCGTCATAATTATGGGACGCATACGTTGATGGCCGGCTGTGATTAATGCCTTGGATAACGGCATTCCTTCTCGTATCCGATTGTTCATAAAATTTATTAATACGATTGCATCATTAACGACCAAACCGGTTAATCCGATAATGGCAATAAAACTCTGAACTGTAAAGTAAGATCGTTCATCCCGAACGGTTCCCTCCGGGCATAGTTGAGCGGCAATGCCAAAAACAGACATAAGTAGAATGAAACGCCGGTAAAACTAAATATGATATTTGACATAATCAAAAATGGTTGGAGGCAGCTGTGAAATTGCGCCGCAAGAATGCCGTAGATTAAAACAATTGCAATGAAGAACGCCATAATCAAGCTTTGGTAACTTTTTCCGGTACTTTCTGATTCGCCACCAAATGCCAATATTGCTCCCGGAAATTTATGTTGATTTTCGTTATACCATTTATCAATGACCAGTGTTGCTTCGGCGGCGCTAAATTTAGAATCTTCCCGTAAATTCCCCGTGATGATGTTGGCGCGTTCAAAATCTCTTTTAGTGAGGGCTGAGGGTTCCTTTTTGACATCGAGAAATCCAACGTCGCTAAAACGGACAATCCTTCCATCCTGACTGTTTATAATTGGGACGTGAATTAAATCTAGTGGATCGACAACTGCAGAACGGGATAATCTGACGCGTATAGGTATATCATCATCAATTCTGCGAAATTCTCCCACGTAGGCTCCTTCGAGAGAATCGGCAACAAATCGTTGTACATCGGCATCCCGTAAATCGTGAATGAGTACATTCTCCTGATCAGGCTTAAATGAAATGACGGTTGATTGATTCATACGACTATGAGCAATATCAATGACGCCATCGAGTTTACCTCCTTTTTTGCTTTCCTGACTCAAAAAGTCAAGGACAGCATTTGACAAAAGCGATACGACGCTGTCGTCAAGTCCGGTAACGCGGACATTTATTGGTTGTCCCACCGGCGGGCCGTCTTGGGCTGCCGAAATTTCTATATCTATTCCATCATGCTCAAATTTTGATTCCAATTCAGCTCTGACTTCCCGAATGAACGCTTTAGGATCTTCAAACTTTCTGACTTGTCGCGACGGAAGTTCAACAAATATATGCCCATGTTGATTACGAAAAACAGGGTTGTAATTAATATCAAGCGACATTCCTGATGAACCTGTTGTATTCGAAACATATCCGGGACCTTTTTCCATTAACGTCATTGATATATCACGGACAATCGTGTCCGTTTGTTCCAGGGTACTGCTTTCGGGCATACGAATTTTTACGGTAATTATCGATGTGTCGTCCGGGAAGAAGACCATTTTTAAGATCGGCTTAAATCCGATAAAGGGAGCAATAAGTATAAATACAGCTAAGACAAACATTAGAAAAGATCCGGTCAACGTTTTTCTGGGATGAGACAATGTCCATTTCAGTACACGATCATAGAATCGACTTATTCGCCCCATAAGACCGGTTCTTTTTAAAGGATCGCTGTATTCGATGGAAGCGGAGGCATATGACGGGTCTACCCCTAACATACGTTCCAAATCGATGACGTGAAGTGGGAGGATAAATAAACATTCGACAAGACTTATGCTCAATGCCACTAAAACTGCCGTCGGGATCAGTGAGAAAAAGTCACCGACGCTTCCAGTCATAATAAACAGCGGCAGAAATGCGGCAATCGTGGTCATTGAGGCGCTGACGACGGGCCAAAATACCTCGGATGTTCCATCGACAACAGACGTTAAGAGCGTTTTCCCTTCCTCCCGAAGTCGTTGAATATTCTCAATGATAACAACCTTAATTGGCGGTCGAAGTTAATAACGAGGATTGAGTAACCATTTCGGGAGTAATTTCGAATGCTTTGAAAATATCTCTCTGGGATTTTGAAATCTCGCTAATCAACATTTTTTCATTAATTTTACTGCATCGTATTTTACTTAATTCAGCCAGCATTCCCCTGACGGAATATTGTTTGAATAGTTTAGATGCTTTCATTTTTCTGCTGAGATGACTATGTAAAATTAAGGCCACAAATTTAACAAAAATAATAAATAGCCAGTTCTCGCCAAATGCTCTGATATTGCTCTGGCATTGCGTGTAATTACCATTCTTTTTCTGTCTAACTTGAAAAATTTGACCAATTTTTCAGGAATTCGTTCACTGCGAAAATCTAAGTATTTTTTCATCGATTCAAATTTTTGAGAACTGATTTTCTTCTCTATGTCAAATAGTCGTGCCAGAAAGCCATGGCGCTGGTCAAGCCCAGCCTTTTCATTGTAGTAGATATGAACCTTGAAGGCATTGCCTTCCAAATCAACTAACGTTTCATGATGATGGAGAATTTCCTCCTTGAATTTAAATGCATTCTCCATTTTCCTGACATCTTTACGATGCTTCTTTATCAATTCTCTCACTAATTTGAGGCTGAATGTCATCGGCTGAATGAAAGAAATATTGCCCCTCATGTCATTAAGTTTCAGTATGTTGGCCTTGCTGCAGAACCCTCTATCCGAGATAAGTACAACATCTTTTATGCCACGCCATTCCAAACGCTTCAGGCAATTATTCAGTGTCGAAACGTCTGAAATACTGCCTGGATAAATCTGATAAAATAATGGAAGTTCGCTTTGCTTCGTGCACACGATTCCCATATTTATCTGGGGCAGGTTTTCATGATCCCGGTTGTATCCCCACTCCACAAAATCAATATTAGTAGAATAGCTTGATATTGACGTAATATCGAAATAAATACCTGATTTTGGAGAACATAGAGCCACCCATCTTTCAAAGAAATCAGTCACAGCCCTTTGATTTTTACCCACATCCTGGTATACAGCTGATATGTCCTCGGAGGTAAGTCGGCGGACAAGGGGTGAATGTTGTTCGTTTAGCCAGTATGGATAAAGATATGAAGCTCTGTCATCACAAATAAAGAAATATGCCAAGTTCATGATATCTCTATAGGGTTCTCCGAAAAGCTCTTTAAGCAATGGTGTTAATCCGAGCTTACCCGACACGTGATCCAATAAAAAAATATTTCCAAATTTATTGTTGACAATATTGCAGTTATTTGATTTACTTTCCTTCTTTCGTCTTTTTTTGGCCCAATGTATTTCCGTCTTTGTCTAGACTGTTTCTTATCTTTATCCCAATAGCTTTCAACACGATAGAGGTAAATATTACCCTTGATTTTCTGTTCCACGATACGACATGGCAATAACCCTTTATTAATAACGATAAATAGGTTATTTGAGCATATATTCAGGAAATATCAAGCGGTAAAATGAACATAGTTATTAACT
>WLWD01002967.1_pt1 | contig 19480 bp, 19 predicted proteins | sample 6712731 | NCBI WGS metagenome assembly WLWD01 (sample SAMN12718690, study PRJNA576275) | sponge metagenome | isolation source: marine sponge | host: Mycale hentscheli | place: New Zealand: South Island, Marlborough, Capsize Point | collected 2014-11-01
TGCAAGCCGGGCAGCTGGTAGAGGCCCGGGGCTGGCAGTTCGAGGCTGAGCTCACGATATGCTGTCGTGTTGGTGTCAGATGCAGAGCCGAGCGAGAGACACAAGGCTGTGCAAGGCAAGCAGCTGCGAGCACTGGCTGAAGATGCTGGGAGGACGGCCCCTCCACTGCCGGAGCACCTGGCTAGGATTTCCACCCCAATGAGCGGGGTTATCTGGGCGCAGGAGCTGGCCGATCACCCAGATGCAGTGCTGGTCAGCGAGATCCTCCAGGGGATACGCGAGGGCTTCAGGATCGGCTACGGCCGCAGCAGAGCCCCCTTGAGAGCTAGAGGGCAGAATATGCAGTCTGCCACGGAGCACAGCGAGGTGGTGGACAAGTACCTGGCTGATGAAATCGAGGCTGGAAGGGTAGCGAGGGCAGGCACCCCTCAGCAAGCCGAGGCGATGGGCATTCACTGCAGCCCGTTCGGGGTCATCCCCAAGAAGAACAGGCCAGGGCGGTTCAGGTTGATTCTGAACCTGTCCGCGCCGGAAGGTTCCAGCGTGAACGACGGCATCAGCAAGGAGCTAGCCTCCCTATCATACGTCTCGCTGGATGTGGTGGCAGAGGCAGCAGCAAAGCTGGGGCGCGGGGCATTGCTGGCTAAAATGGACGTGAAGCAAGCCTATCGCCAGGTGTCCGTCCACCCAGACGACAGGCCCCTGCTGGGCATGCTGTGGAAGGGTGAGGTGTTCGTGGACACCACGCTGCCTTTCGGTTTGAGGTCGGCCCCACTGCTGTTCACTGCTCTGGCCGACGCAGCGCTGTGGGTGATGAAGAGACATGGCACTTCGCACGTCTTCCACTACGTGGATGACTTCATCACCATGGGAGCAGACGCAGCCGAGTGCGAGAGGAACAACGCCATCATGCACGAGACCTGCACCAGGCTGGGGCTCCCGCCAGAGCCGGAGAAGGACGAGGGCCCTGCGACGTGCATTACGTTCCTGGGCATCGAGCTAGACACGGCGGAGCTGGAGCTGAGACTGCCGCAGGACAAGCTGGCGCGGCTGACCACAGAACTGGCTGGCTGGAGAGGCAGGAAAGCTTGCAAGAAGCGGGACCTCTTCTCCCTGATCGGTGTGCTGTCGCACGCCTGCAAGGTCGTGAGAGCCGGCAGGACCTTCCTGCGGAGGTTGATAGAGCTCTCGACGACGACCAAGAGGCTAGAGCATTTCGTCAGGCTGAGCAGGGAGGCCCGATCCGACATCGAGTGGTGGTGGCAGTTCAGCACCAGCTGGAACGGCATCAAGCTGCTTAAATCGCCGGCGGAGACACACCCCGCCATAATTGTGGTGTCTGATGCGTCGGGCTCGTGGGGCTGCGGGACTTACTGGGGCTCGCAGTGGTTCCAGCTTCCATGGGCTGGCGAGGCTGAGCAGTGGCACATCACGGCGAAGGAGCTGGTCCCAATCGTGGTGGCGACCGTGCTGTGGGGCAGGAGCTGGAGAGGGCAGACAGTGCTAGCTCGATGCGACAACGCAGCAGTCGTGTCGATCATTGGCAAGGGCACCTCGCGGGACAAGGAGGCCATGCACTTAGCAAGGTGCTTGGCCTTCTTCCAGGCAGAGTTCGACGTGCAGCTGGTGGCATCTCACATAAAGGGGGCGGAAAACGTGCTGGCTGACGCCCTGTCTCGAAATAACTCGGTGCTGTTTCGTGCTCAGTGTCCACAGGCAGAAGCAGAACCAACACCCATCCCAGAGGCTCTGCTGGACCTCCTGCTGGTCAAGAGGCCGGACTGGACCTGTCCCGGCTGGACCGATCTGTGGAGCGCTACCGTGCGAGCAGTATAGCGGACTCCACGGGTCGGGTCTACGGCTCGGCCCAAGCAAGGTACGAGCGCTTTTGCAGGGCGGCCCAAGCCCGACCATGGCCGACGTCAGAGCGTCTACTGTGCCGCTTCGTTGCCCGGCTGGCGGACGAGAGCGTGTGTGCGGCCACGATCAAGTGCTACTTGGCAGCTATCAGACACGGACACATAGCAAAAGGCTGGGGGGACCCGGAGATTTGTCAGATGCCACGGCTGGAGCAAGTGACGAAAGGGATCAAACTGGTCCAAGCGAGATCGTCGTCCTCAAGTCGGTCCCCCAAGCTGCCGGTGACTCCGGCCCTCCTGCGGAAGATGAGCCGGGTCTGGAGGGCAGACAGCAACAGGTTCAACGGCACAATGCTGTGGGCAGCCTGCACGCTGTGCTTTTTTGGTTTCTTCAGGTCGGGCGAGATAACAATCCCCGCTGAAGGAGCATTCGATCCGGACGCACACCTGTCTTTCGACGACGTGATGGTGGACAGCATGCAGGCCCCTCAGCTGGTGAGGGTGAGACTGAAGTCGTCCAAGACCGACCCCTTCCGGAAGGGAGTGGACGTGTTTGTGGGCAGGACGGGCGATGACTTGTGTCCAGTGGCAGCCGTGCTGGCGTACACGGTCCAGCGAGGCAAGGGGCCTGGCCCGTTCTTCCGATTCCAGGACGGCGGCCCCTTGACCAGGCAGAAGCTAGTCACGGAGGTCAAGCGAGCTCTGGAGAAATCAGGTGTGGACAGCAGGGCATACGCGGGCCACAGCTTCAGGAGCGGGGCAGCCACGACGGCGGCAGAGCAGGGCGTGGAGGACTCGGTAATCAAGATGCTGGGCAGATGGAGGAGCTCGGCATACCAGCTGTACGTGAGGACGCCCAGGAGGCAGCTGGCAGCCTTTTCCAAGAGACTGGTTGGCGGGTGTGGGAGAGGCGCCCCCCAAGCTTGATGAGGTCACCTCGCAACAGACTATCACTGTGTTGGTGTTGGCCATGTTGTTGCATTGGCTGTCGTTGCTGGTGTTTTCATGTTCTGATCTATGCTAGACTGGCTGACTTAGGTAAGGGGTGGCGGTAGCGGGAGGGCAGTAGGGGCCTGGGTAGTTAGCAGTAAGTAGTCTAGGGTTAGGATGGTACCCGGTGTCTCGATAGGTCAGTTTGGAGGGTGGAGGCTTTTATTCTGGCACCAGCAGCAGGTGCACAAAATAAGAAGTAATTGGCCAAGCTGATGGCCAATGTAACCCCAAACCTTGCCGCGCAAGGCGCGGGCTGAACTCGACCCGGGTACCGTCCGGCAAACACTCAACTGATGCATACGCTAGAACTAGAGGCAGGAATGCAAGAGATAGCAGAAGCTAGAATTACATCAGTGCAACGAGTTAAATGGAGGTTAACGCCCAGTTAACCGGGGTTAACTCCGGCACTGGGAGCGGCCGGGCAGCAGGATCAGGGGGTGGGCTCTATAAGGCCTAAGGACAGCGGGTAAAGGGGGTATACAGTAGGCGGGGTACACAGTAGGCGGGGTCAAGAGTCCTCGTGCTAGCAGAGTTGCAGGCAAGGCAGCCAGAATAGCCAGCAGGGCGGCGATTGCGTTCTCCCACCCACCACGACCCCTTCGGGCCGGGAGTTCACACAGGGGGGTAGGTAGGGCATTATCCACCAGGGCGGGTTAGTGCTCCGCTCTGGTGTGACAGGTACCTGGTCGAGTTGGGGCTGGAGGCTTTTATTCTGGCACCAGCAGCAGGTGCACAAAATAAGAAGTAATTGGCCAAGCTGATGGCCAATGTAACCCCAAACCTTGCCGCGCAAGGCGCGGGCTGAACTCGACCCGGGTACCGTCCGGCAAACACTCAACTGATGCATACGCTAGAACTAGAGGCAGGAATGCAAGAGATAGCAGAAGCTAGAATTACATCAGTGCAACGAGTTAATTCCAGAAATACAGTAAGTTGTGTGTTTATAACACAAAATACAACATATACTTGTTGTAATGTTATTTTCTATTGTGTTTTTTTTTGTTGTTGTGCTTGTTATTGGTTCATTTAAAAATGTGTAAAGAATTTGTATTTGAGATGTATATTTATATGTTTGCGCACTTTTATAGGAAGATTATGCTTTTGTGTTCTTCTTTTAATGTATATTCATGTGTTAGTATTTGTATAAAGCACAGCTGGTGTCTTTCAAAAGTTTTTTACAATTTTTTATTATTTTGTCCTGACTAAACAGTTGGTACCGTTACATTAAAAAATTTAATAGTGAAGTTCTCATTTCGGTTGATTTACTGCTAAAAGCTAGAAACTCTTCCACAGCTATATCAGCAAGCTAAGGCCTTGTACTACCCTCTAAATGCTATAGGGGTCATGCTAAACAGCTTGCACAATAAAAAAAAAATGACTTGCTTCGATTAAGCATGCTGACTGGATTTTCGCTGAACTTGCTGCTCTGACAGGTCCCTACTTCTTAGTCTTTCTACCAGCTACAGTTGGGGAGTAGTGAGAATATCTAAGCCAATGATGGCCCCAACATTTAAAATAGCATCATTTTTTACATTCCTAGAAGTGAGGCATGCGGTAAACAGTGAAGATAAAAACTTTAACGTAGTCGAACCGAAAAACTATATTTTATCAACCAACATATCGTTTTTCACTCTTTTTTCTTTTTCTTCAATAGCTCCTTCAGTGCAAAAAAAAAAATCGTTCCATTGAACAGAATTGAAAACCTATCATTTCTGGTGCCTACTGTACATTATTTTTAGCATAGGAAGAAACAGCATATTCTCTTGTTATGTGTTTGCGTATTTGGAACATCATGTCATTATTTTGTCTTTGTGTTGTGTGCACACATTTACGCATTGTACCAGTGGTATGTCAGTGTGTTTGTTTATTTCTCAGTATTGTTTTTACTATTTTTATATACTAAATATTGTATTGTATATAAGCATTGTGTGAGAAATTGTATGTTTGTGTGTTAGTATGTCACACAGTTGCTATTGTTATTGTGTGTGTACATTTCTGTAAATTATAGTGAGTAAAGCAAATTTGTGTGTTTATTTACATGGCTAATGTTACAGTATTGTGTTTGTTTACAAGTCTTCCATAAATTTGTTTGTGTGTTTGCATGTTAAAGTCTCGTTTAAATAGCACCTAGTGCTGTTTGTTTGCTTGCTTGTTTGTATATCAATTTAATTATATATTTATTTATTTATTTGTATTTAGAGAGATCTCCATCCTCCAGTCTCACTTCACTGGGAGCACTGCCATACATGGAGTAAGAGTGTCTGGCCTGTACAATGTGCAGTACTTCATAATAAAGTCATAGTTATGGATGCTGATCACACACTTCACATCTCTACTGACCTTCACTCATGGACTACTACTAGTGTACCATATAGATACTCGTCCCTAACTACCTACCAGTCTAAGTTTGTATTGGTTGGTGGATGGCATCCCTCCACTTATGAACCCACAAACTCTCTGTTGACTAGTACTACTGGTCTAGACTGGAAGACATCGCTACGTGCCATGCCTACTCCTCGCTACTACCCATCATCAGTTAGTGGAGGATCACCAGAGGTCCTTGTCGTGGCTGGTGGGCGTGATGGCTCACATTACGAGGACTTGGACGTAGTGGAAGTTCTACTCAACGACCATTGGACGACTGCAGACTCACTTCCTTCTTCATGCTGGAACATGCGATCAACATTCCATGAAGGCAACTTCTACTTCACAGGAGGACATGACAAGGAGAAGATTCTGTTTATATGCAGTCTAGAGTCTCTCTCTCACAGCATCTGCTAGTAATGGCAGGACAAGAAGACAAACAATATGGAGGACAGTAACCACACTTACTGCCATCTATGCTATCGTCTCCTATGTATCGAATCTAATCGGCATCGATAACTATTCTACCATTAGAAGTTTCTCCAACAAGACAGAGGAGTGGATTGAGACTACTAGTGAGGGAGATAGACCAGTTGGTGGATGTATAGCTACTGCAGTCTTGTCTACTGGACAGTTGCTGGTTTCTAGTCCCAATGGAGTATACAAAGGAACTCTGTCAGGTTAGTGTAAGTAAATAGCAGCATCTCTAGAAAGCCATCTTGCCTTCAGTGATATTGGCTTCTCTTTAGAATGTCCCATTTATAGATTACATGGGAATCTAAAGTTAAGAATTAAAAACTTGTACTATAATAAAACCAGAATATTATTATTTATTATTAAGTTAATTATGTTAAAACTAAATATTTATTATAATATTATTTATGATTATTATAATAACAAATGTAATTGATTGTCTTTGCTAAAATTGCAAGTGCTAGAATGCAGCTGCTTCTACTGGTAGCTGCTTCTACTAGCTTAGGTCCAGGCTATAAAACCAGCTGCCCACACTCTGTATTACTGGAGCCAGCTAATTGTACTGGTGCTGTGTGTGTGAGGGTTACTTGTATATAGTATAACCAATGAGACTGTAATAAATGTAATTAGTGTTTTATTTGCAATATTTTATAATTCATATTTTATTTTATGTTTAATAGTTCTCAAGTATGAAGATGCATATAAACACTTCATTGTTTCCAAGGAAGTGCTGGAGCTTCTGTCTTTAAAGTTTATGTCCCTTGGTCCTCCAAGACAAGGCAAGAGTACAACTCTCAGGAGAATTAAGAAAGAGATCATAGATCTTCTGTCAGCTAAAGAAGAGGAGCAGATTCATGGCAGCACAGGCACAGTGGAGTGTTGCTCCAATATGGTAGTCCAAGGCAAGTCTGATCCAACTACAGCAGAAAGAAGTATAGACTGGACCATTGTAAAGAATCTCATTGAGGAAGCTTTTCTACTCTTTCACACTCTCAAAGATAGTCTGGCGACTGAATCCACTTCTGAAGCTGAATCCACTTCTGAGGCTACTGTTGATTCCCATGGAGGTAGTGACACCAGGGCAGAGGTCAGTCAGGCTAGCAGTACAGGGCAGTCTCACTCTGTGGAAGAGCCACCCCAGCCTTCATTATTACAGAAGATGATGGCAAGATTGAAATCTTTTACCCAAAATAGGCAACCCAGGCATAAGGAAATCACTCCACTCTCAACAGCACATGACCAACCAGCGGATCAGGCAATATCCTCACCAGATTATTCTGAAATAGCTGCCATATTCGAAACAGTGTCCAAACAACCACACTTTGCAGAAAATGTGAAGCACTCTTTTAAAGCTTTTTTGAGAATGGAGGACACCGGAGGTCAGCCTGAGCTGATGGACATGCTACCAGCACTCACCATAGGACCTGGCCTCTACTTGCTGTTCTTTAGCTACAAGTTCCAACTAGATGAGGAGTATAGGGTCTTTTATCAGAGAGCTTCAGGAGAGACAACTGCACCAGAGAAATCAGAGTTTACTCTGCAAGAGATGCTTTTGCGTACTCTGGCCAGTATATCTTGTTTCAGTTCCTCCACCCATCTTCAACCTCAGCCAGGAGCAGACAACTCAGCCATTGGTGAGATACTGGAGTCCTCCAAGTCAGTAGTGTATATAGTGGGTACTCACAAAGACAAGGTTTCTGAGGAAGTCATCGCTACAGTCGACTCACAGCTTCAAAAAGTGATTCGAGACACGGACTCCTACAAAAAAGGCATAGTTCAGTTCTGCTCAAAAGACAAGCTTGTTGTTTCTTTAGACAACATGGGAGGCGGAGTAGAAGAAATCGATCACTTGCATCAGCTACTGGAGAATGCCATGGAGAAACACTTTAAAAAGCTGAAAATTCCAGCTGTGTGGCTTCTGTTCAGCTTGTGTCTTCGCATGAGAGAAGTGAGGACAGCCAGCCTGGAGACCTGCTTGGCCTTGTCCAATGCCTTCAATATGACACCCTACGAGACCAAAGCAGCTCTATGGTTTCTTCACCACCATGCCGGTGTTCTGATGTACTTCCCCAGTGTGCCTGGTTTGGAGGACCTGGTCATCATAGACATCCAGGTAGTGTATGACAGTATCACTGGTGTCATTCTTAAAGCCATGAGCTTTGATAGCGTAGGTCAGGCCACATCCGAGAGATTCAGGAAGACAGGTCAATTCTCTATGACAGATTTGAAGACTGCTACAGCTGACATTTCCAGAGATCTGATTCCACCAGAGCAACTGGTAGCGTTGCTTGCATATCTTCACTTGATAGCTGAGATTGTGTCAGTCGAATCTTCTGATACTAACTCAGTCGTAGAAGAAGAGAAAGAATACATCATGCCTTGCGTGTTAGAAAACACTAGTGCAAAGGAACTTGACCTATTCCACAAAGAATCCTGCAGATCTTGTATCGTGGAACCTCTCTTGATGTACTTCAGTAGTGGGTTTACTCCTATGGGACTCTTTCCTGCTGCAATGGCATGTCTCGTATCCAACAAGTCCTTCACTTTCATTACAGAAGGTGTGAAGAAAAACATGGTGCACTTTTTGTATGGAACAAAAAAAGTTCACGTAACTTTTGTATCAAAATCTAAATATTTTGAAGTCGTAGTTTCGTGTGATCCTACTTTCCAAGATTCCATTCACCATGAATGTGCTGCTCTAAAACAAGAAATAGAGGACACTCTAAAGGAGGCTAGTTTCAGAATGAACTACAACAGCTCCATGGACTACCAGTTTGCCTTTGACTGTCGTTCACATGAAGGAGAAAATCATCTTGGAGTGGTCGATGGTGCAGACACGATTCCAGAGGTTATGACATGTCTCTTCAATCCAGACTATCCACAAGCAGTTGTACTCACCAATAGACACCTCATTTGGTATGGACAGGTATGCAGAAATAGACTATGTATTCTAACTTGCAATAACTAACAATGATATTATTTGGTTTTAGAAATACGAGAAGAAAGATCCTGTGGTAGAGGTCTCTGAAAGTAAGTCAAATTATTATTTTTATTTGGTATATATCATTATAAATGTTTTATTAATAGGTGGCAATAACTTGAGTATATTTCTGAGTGTGTATCCTGACTTGGTGCACTCAGTGAAGCCTTGTGTTATGACAGTAGCTGATCACTGCTACAGTATTGGACTCATATCACAATATACCTATGACCAACTTCGTGAGCGTAAAGACCTGATTGACGAAGACAGAGCAAGGACTCTTTTGGACAACATTCGTAGAGTCTTTTCATCGAGACCCTCAGCTCTCAAGGAGTTTGTTACTGTATTGTTCCAAACAGGAGAATGTAATCATTTAGCAGATAAAATACAGCGACAGCTCCAGTAAGTGTATTGTTATTATTGTAGTATTTGAATTATTGTATTGTTTGTGTAATAGGATTGTGGAATGAAGTCTGACAAAGCCACATGGACATACATTTGAAAACACTCATTGTATTGCACTTTACATTTTTTTGTATATCAGATCCCATATTTCAAATTTACACATTGCAAATTATTTTTTTCTGTTACTTTTGAATACATTTTCATTGAAGAATGCTTAACATAGTGTTATAAATTAATAAAAAACATAGTATGTGATTGTCAAGTAGTTTTGATATTAGGCTAATATGGTCGCTCGTAGTCTGGTGTTGCCAGACCCTTTACCAACTCCTACCCTGTATTATTGTGTGGCACTTATTGGTACTTTATTGAACCACTACTTGTACAAAAGGGTCAGGAGACAATGGCCATACCATTGCTTCACCATATATATTGCGGAGGTCAACTATCGTTAGCAAATTACTGTGAATGGCCCTCCTCAACCACAAATAGAAATTCCAATACTGTCAGCCACCCTTTCAAAGCTAGGTTTAGCAAGTATGGCTTGTTTGAATATCCGTCTACTGCACCAGACTATCTTGACTGTACAACTACTCCAGCAAAATGTTCACTCCCTCTCTTGTCTGACAGTATCTTGCTGGCAGTGTACAATGTCCATCACCTCTCTTGTCTGACAGTATCTTGTTGGCAGTGTATATTGATCTAGCTATTACCTCTCTTGTCTGACAATCCACTCCCGATGAGCTAAAAAAAAACAATTTTTTTGTCACCCGCACTTTATTTTGTATTTGGTGGACTGTGCCACTCGCTGCCAGTCCAATACTAAGTAGCCCCATCCCCAGATTGCGGTTATAGCTCGGAGTCACCCTCAACCGTAGTCTGGCGTAGCCGACCCTTTACCTCTTCTATAATAGAAGAGGTAAAGGGTCGGCTACGCCAGACTACCTCAACCGTTCTCTTCGCTTAAAATAGCTTGTTTCAGTTCAGCGCTGCTGCAGAAGTCGCCTGTACATCAACTTAACAAAATGAAGGGCCTATTTCTCTGCGCAAGTTTGAGGTGTTTTCTTTTAGCATTTTACAGCTGGAGTATCTCAAATAGTAAGTTACAGAAAAATAGTTTAAGTTAATTTGAGTGCAAACTTTACTGGGTTGTACTGTCTTTCAAAAATAAGTTTAGTTGAAGATTGGTTGTTTCTTAGTAGTTGACATAAATTGTAGTTTTCTACAAAGTTCTTCCAGAGAGGGCTCTGGTGAAGAAAGAGCTGGGGTTATAATGTGGTATTTTTGCAACCTCAAAAGTGGTTTTGGTTTCTGTATGGAGTGTGGTCTGATAATGGAGTAGCCTCTCTTCTGTGAGACTAACAATGAGACAGCCTGTGTCCTGTGATGTTCAGGGCCGTAGCAAGCAGTTCAGCCAGTCCGGCCATGGCCGGACCAGTTCTTTTGGCTGATAGTTGCTGTTGTTTTTTGCTGGACCAGTTTTTTTCCCAACTCACATTTCAAAGTTCAATTAATGATGTAATCGCAAAATGCGCACTACGCAGTACGCACGCCCATGCAACAAAAAAAAACGGCTGCAAGGTGGTCATTTTGGCTTAGTTTTTATCCATGATGGGTGTCCCTGAGAAGCCTCACCAGCCCTTGGAGTTTAACTTTCCAAAGAGGGGTTTTGGCCTAAGGAATGCAGAGAAGCTTTCAACCTGAATGGTTTCAGAGGTGGCCATTCCTTCACTATGATGAAGCTAAAGATGTAGCTTTCTGCCACACCTGTATGATGGCCACTAAATTAAAGAGAATGAAGTCAAAATAATATATTGATCAAGCTTTTGTAATTTGGCCAGCTAGACTGAGCAACCAATAGCCACAATTACCATTTCACTAGCTGGTTGTGATCTGGTTATAAATTAAGATATCTAGTTAGCTCTAAATGGTAACTGAACTGGAAAGTAAATTAAGGCTAATACAACTAACTAGCAAGGCAGTAAGTTAGCTCGCTAAAATACAAAAATGAAGTTTTCATTACTTCATAGTGAGTAGCTATAACATTTGAGTAGCTTACACGGGGATTTTCTAACTGGAAAGATGGTACCGTTGGATCTAGAAAACATGAGAAAGTGCTGCACACTGTGAGGCTGTGGATGTAATTGTTACCATTCCATCAACTACTGGGAATGTAGGTGACCTACTCTCTCAGCAATATGCAACCCAGAAAAGAAAGAACCAGCAAGCATTATTGTCTTGCATTAAGTTCTTGTGTCGCCAAGGCCTTCCATTACGAGGAGATGGAGATGAATCAGACAGAAATCTGATGCAGGTACTGTCGTTGAACTAGCAGTTACTTGCTAATTCCCTATATATTGTGCATTTATGAATCACATAAATGTTATTTGAGACAATAATAAATGTTTTAATCTCGGATACAGATGCTACAAATGGAAGCTGTTCAAGATGCTAATCTGAAGGATTGGTTGAAGAGGAAAGAAAATGTTTACACTAAATGAAGTTATAAAGTTAATGGGCCTTCAGCTTCTTCGGGATATGGCAGCACAATTTCAAGCATCTCCTTTTCTTACAATAAGGCAGATGAAACAACTGATGCTTCCTACACTGCTCAAATTACTCTCTTTCTTCATTGGGTCACTGATGATTACAAGTCCATGAAGACTTCGTGGGATGAATTTGAGTTTTGACACAGTTCATGGTTAATGTTATGATGGTGCAAGTGCCATGAGTGGTTGTAGACAAGGAGTTGCCACGCAAATAAGTGATATTAAACCATGAGCAATTTTCACTTGCTATGGTCATGCCCTTAACTTAGCAGCTAGTGATACCATGAAGAAGTCTAAAGTATTAAAGATGCTTCAGAGACAACTTATGGAATAACAAAGCTGATAAAGATTTCACCTGGAAGAGAAGCTATATTCCTAGCTGTGAAGCAAGATATGCCAGGTTCATCATCAGCTGGTATTCGGTTGCTTTGTCCCACTAGATGGACAGTAAGGGCAGATGTTCTGGCAAACATAACATCTAATTTTCAAGTGTTACAACAAACATGGGAAGAATCAATTGAGGTAGTATGTGATAGTGAAACAAAGGCAAGGATTAGAGGAGTTTCTAGTGTAATGTCTACTTTTGATCACTTGTATAGAAATATGCTAGGGGAAATGTTACTGAAGCATGCTGATAATTTGAGTCGTTCTTTACAGACCAGAACACTTTCAGCAGCTGAAGGTCAAGCAAATAGCGAAGATGATTGTTCAAACATTAAGTCATTGAGAACTGATTCTTCATTTGACCTATTTTGGTCCAAAATAAGAAAGAAAGCAGCTGATTTGGATGTCGATAAACCTCAATTGCCTCGTCGTTGAAGAATTCGACCTCGCTTTGATGAAGGAACTTCTGAAGGAGACTATCACAGTGATGTTAAGGCATACTACAGGCTGAGTTATTATGAAGCAATTGATTTGATTGTCAACTGCATTGAAAATCGATTTAATAAGCCTGAGTATAAAACATGAATCTTTGAAGAATCTTTTTTAAAGAATGCAAGCTGGAGGATTTTAAAAGCGAGTTGCATACTGTGTGTCAATTTTATAAGAATGATTTTGCTGAGGCAGTTTTGTGCACTCACTTCACACATTTGGCACACACTTTCAATCTCAGAATCAGTCAACTGGAGCCTCCAGTCCAAAAATAAACATTATTGATGTAAGGAATTATTTTCTTTCCTTGTCTTCTGGCCAACTGTCCCTCCTAGATTATGTGAAACGTCTTGTCCAACTAGTGATGCCAGCAACCAAAGCATCATCAGAGACATCATTCAGTGCTCTAAGGCATATTAAGTCGATCTTCGAGAAACGATGAAGCAGGATCGACTCAATTATTTGATGTTGCTACATGTACACAAAGATAGAACGGATGAAATCAATCTTAAAGCTATATTAAATGAACTTGTATAGGGTGCTCTGAACATCGGGCCAGCATTTTTCCAAAGTTTTAACTGAATAACAATCATTTATATTGCCATTAAAATATTATTAGTAAAAATTTTCATGAGCCATTTCCATTCATTTGATTACACATTTGATCATACCCAGACAGAGTATGGGAGCCCCGGGATTTTCCCCCCCCTCCTAAATTAATTCCCCCCATCCCTCCCCCTCAATTTTCTTACCATGAATAAAATATTTAATATAAAAAAAAAGATGATCAATATAAGTATGAACAACTATAGCTTCATTACTCTACTGCTAGTTTCTTTAAAGCAAAAAGTTCAGTATGAATCCCTGCAATGTGCTTTCTTATAACCACTTGTCCATCAGTTCCTGTAAACACATGTTCCAGTTGTCCGACTCTCCTTCCTGTCAAGTCTACATTGGTCAATTGTCTGACTGTTTTTTTTGGCCTTTCAATGCAGTACAATGATAAAAAAAAAACATGCTTAATGCAAAACAAAAAAATTAAATTAGCAAAATTTGAGTGGAGGGATTAGGAAAGAGGCTACCCAATTGAATATGAGTAAATGAAATGAAAGTGTTATAGTAATGTATGATTATTTAAATTTAAGCAATGACACAATAACTGTAACAGTCTCCTATTCATTTGTTTGAAACATAATCTTTGCTGTAAGTTGTGCACACATGCACACAATGTTATCTGTAAATATGTAGTCTGCGGCAACAGCATCCTGTACTGGTTGCCATACTTGGATTTCACTTTCAAACCAGTCTTTATTTGGATGATCTTCAATCCAGTGAACTTGCACCATGTATTCTTTTGTACTGTGCTCATGCAACTGAACTGTTAACTTCACACATTTATGAATTACAGCTGGTAACTCTAAGTTACCCTTCCTTACTAACACTAGTGAAGATGAATAATGTATCGAGTTTTTTCCCACTAAGATTAAGTTTTAGTGCCTTAGAATACTTGTAAATTATGCCAGTTTTTTTGGTACTTTTCCCATATTTTTCTTTAATGGCCACATCTATTTTTGTAAGTGAAATGCTACAAAGATATCCTTCTTTAACAACAGGTATATAACCTGTCCTGTGTATCATACCTTTCATTCATTTGTTCATGCAAAGTTCCTTTAAAAACCAAACTAGTTTTAAGAATTTCTTGTACGTCTTGGTCAATGCTGTTGGAGGCACGTAGAATATGTTGTGCTACTGAAAATTTCTTATCATTTGTAATTCAATTTTACAATGGTTAGTTGGAAATGACCCCAACACACCATTCAATCGCTCACATCCAAACAACCAGAAAACATGAGCTGGACCAAAATTCAACATAAATCTACATGGCAATGAAGATGAAGATTTGGTGTGCACATGCTGGAGCCATATAGTAGTTCAAAGACTGTGCAAAACTTCAGCAAGAAATGGTCCAGTTCTCTTATCTGCAAATAAGAGATATTTTTTCCAAGCATATCTTCCTACAAGCCTGGACAAATATTAACCAGCATTTATAATGTTCATGGGGAAGTATTGATTTCAAAGCGACCTGGGAATTAATTAAAGACCAGTTTTTCCATTGGTCTGCTTTAAATGAACTGAAGCCGCAATTCTTTCTACATCAGGTGAAGTGACATATTTGTTAACTAAAGCATGAATTGCAGACGCTAGAGTTCGGAAAATCATACACCACAGTCTCTTTCTATATTGTGGCGACATGATAATGTTTTTGCATTTTTCCAGTCAAAACCCTTACTTCTGTGTTCCTCTACACTATGCTGAGGCCATTCATCCCTACTAAAGCCACTATAATCAGCTTTGGTACCAAAACTGTCAGTTGGAATACTCTTGACCATCATATATATCAGCAAGATAATTGTCTGGTATGTTGCGCTCCCTCCACTTACTTATTAAATTAATACATCCATCTCTATTGAGTGGAAGTGCTAATTCATTAACGATACTCTTGTAGTAATAGACTTTGATTGGGAGCTTTTTAATTCCTCCAGAAGATAGTTATACTGTCTTTAACAATCTTCATAAGAGTAAGTTGAATGACACTTTGGGCAAACTATCATTCCATGGAAGTCATTGCGGTCAATATTTAGAAATTTTCTGGCATTAACTAGGCTATTTGGAAATATTTCCACAATTGTCATCAAAATACCATTATTAATAAGTTTATTAAGCTTAAGTAATACCACACCAAAAAATATGAATAATGCTTGTACTGCAATATCAGCTACTCTAAAAATGGTTTGCCACATCAACAAAAATGTGCAAACAAAAGTAATAAATTCAATTAATCTTGAATCTTTGCATTTATTACTTGTAGACATCATTCTATTTAGTGCCACCTTCTCTAGATTCTGCAATTGGCTCTTCACATCATCACTTGACCAAAATTCTGCATCCATTTCTTCCATTTCCATACACTGTAATAATGATAACAATAACAATAACAACAACCGATGAGTTCTGAGAACTAGCCACCAGACTGCCTGTAGATGAGTTCTTAGAAGAACTAGCCACCAGACTGCCTGTAGATGAGTTCTGAGAACTAGCCACCAGACTGCCTGTAGATGAGTTCTGAGAACTAGCCACCAGACTGCCTGTAGATGAGTTCTGAGAACTAGCCACCAGACTTCCTGTAGATGAGTTCCTGACTAGCCACCAGACTGCCTGTAGATGAGTTCTGAGAACTAGCCACCAGACTGCCTGTAGATGATTCTGAGAACTAGCCACCAGACTGCCTGTAGATGAGTTCTGAGAACTAGCCACCAGACTGCCTGTAGATGAGTTCTGAGAACTAGCCACCAGACTGCCTGTAGATGAGTTCTGAGAACTAGCCACCAGACTTCCTGTAGATGAGTTCTGAGAAGAACTAGCCACCAGACTGCCTGTAGATGAGTTCTGAGAACTAGCCACCAGACTGCCTGTAGATGAGTTCTGAGAACTAGCCAACAGACTTCCTGTAGATGAGTTCTGAGAAGAACTAGCCACCAGACTTCCTGTAGATGAGTTCTGAGAACTAGCCACCAGACTTCCTGTAGATGAGTTCTGAGAACTAGCCACCAGACTGCCTGTAGATGAGTTCTGAGAACTAGCCACCAGACTGCCTGTAGATGAGTTCTGAGAACTAGCCACCAGACTGCCTGTAGATGAGTTCTGAGAACTAGCCACCAGACTGCCTGTAGATGATTCTGAGAACTAGCCACCAGACTGCCTGTAGATGAGTTCTGAGAACTAGCCACCAGACTGCCTGTAGATGATTCTGAGAACTAGCCACCAGACTGCCTGTAGATGAGTTCTGAGAACTAGCCACCAGACTGCCTGTAGATGAGTTCTGAGAACTAGCCACCAGACTGCCTGTAGATGATTCTGAGAACTAGCCACCAGACTGCCTGTAGATGATTCTTAGAACTAGCCACAAGACTTCCTGTAGATGAGTTCTGAGAAGAACTAGCCACCAGACTGCCTGTAGATGAGTTCTGAGAAGAACTAGCCACCAGACTTCCTGTAGATGAGTTCTGAGAACTAGCCACCAGACTTCCTGTAGATGAGTTCTGAGAAGAACTAGCCACCAGACTGCCTGTAGATGAGTTCTGAGAAAACTGCCACCAGACTGCCCTGTAGATGAGTTTGAGACTAGCCACCCAGAAGATGAGTTCTGAGAACTAGCCACCAGACTGCCTGTAGATGAGTTCTGAGAACTAGCCACCAGACTGCCTGTAGATGAGTTCTGAGAACTAGCCACCAGACTGCCTGTAGATGAGTTCTGAGAACTAGCCACCAGACTGCCTGTAGATGAGTTCTGAGAACTAGCCACGAGATTGCCTGTAGATGAGTTCTGAGAACTGGCCACCAGACTGCCTGTAGATGAGTTCTGAGAACTAGCCACCAGACTGCCTGTAGATGAGTTCTGAGAACTAGCCACCAGACTGCCTGTAGATGAGTTCTGAGAAGAACTCGCCACCAGACTGCCTGTAGATGAGTTCTGAAAAGAAAGTCAAATAATACTCTTACAATTTCAAAATAATGTTGAGAGACCCAAGAATGTAATCAATAACTAGTATAACTTATTTTTTCAGTTTTTACATCACTATTGTCTACTGTACAAGGTAGTTGACAATACACCATATCATTTCAAGTATTGCAATTATGTAAATACAAGCTATGTTAGCTATTGTTGCTATGATTACTCTTACAATTATAAAATATGTTGAGAGACCTACTAAAATAGTTTTCTATAAGGCTTCCTCATATATCCAAGAATGTAATCTATAACTAGTATGTATAACTTTTTTAGTTTTTACATCACTAGTTGATAATTCAATGCTTTCATATCATTTCAAGTATATATAACACATGAGCATCATAATTATGTAAATACAAGTTATGTAAGCTATTATTGCAAAGACCAGGAAGTTAGAAAGGGTTTCTCTTCCTATTTCTCTCCATCGATACATGGTCTTCTACTCATGAGGCCATAGACAAGGTGCAACTTGTAAAGCTAGTGATGAAAGTGGACTCAAAATGACTCCTTCTTGTTGTCTAAAAAGTTGTAGGACATGCCCATGTGCTCTTCACCATTGATGCAATCTCTTTTAGCGTAAGGACACCATTGTCGACCACTTTAACCATAACCGCAATAACTTACACTTCCGTTGCAGGCTAAAGTGTCGAAATCAACAAGGCCAATCTACTCTACGTGCATCACAAATTTCGTCCACTAACTACGTTCAGGCTTCTGGTAATGATCACCAGAAGAAAAAACACTTTTCCCGGAATGTCGACTCCCGGTACTATTTCTCGACCTCCCATTAACTTTAATATTCTGTATGTCGACCACTACTGACTTCTCAGTTGCATATTTTTTTTAATTTACAACATCATACATTGAAATGTTATAAGTCATATTACAATATATTCTGGATTATGATGACCAATTATTGAAATAAAAGATTCCATATATTTGAAGGAACAAATAACAAATTTGAAGGAACAAATAACATACAGTTTAAGTGAAAGTACAGATGCACAAATCGGGAACTATTTCTTGACCTTCAGTTAATTTAGTTTTCTATAGGTCAACCATTAAATCATGATACAACACATTCAAGATTATAATGAACAGTTTTTGGTATGAAAGTCAAAAATAGTAGAAAAAATCAAAAACAGTAGAAAAAAAATAAGAAATTATCATTCATGTGAAATTGCAAGAGCACACAGCACAAATATATCCACCACAACATTTTCCCAAACAGCTAATATGGCTCCAGACTCCACAGTCGATTTCCCCACACTGTATCCAGTCACGTCCAGGCAGTATATCCCCAGTCTCTTCCTCTATATCATCCTTGTAGCACCCTGAGCATACACTGCAAATATCATGGCAAACTTGAGTGGAACTAGATGTGTCATCATTCTTTGCCCTCTTTCTAATTGGATAAGTCTTTGCAGGATTACAGGGAGTCTTTCTTTTTTGACCAGAATATTCACCAACTTTATCAGCACCTTTCTTCTGTTGGTCTTTTTTCTTTGCTTGCTCCTCTTTCTTTCTTGCCAATTCCTCCTTCTTCCTTGCTTGCTCAGCCTTCTTGCTTTCTTGCTCCTGTTGTTTCTGTTTCTTCTCTGATTCTTTGGCTATACGTTTTTCTTCCCTCTTTCTTTTTTCTTTCTTTCTCCTTTTCATCCTCTTCTTTCTGTTGCTTCTTTGCTTCCAATAATGCTAGAGACTCACTACCTGTCAATATTCTAGATGATTTTTGTCTAACCTTTTTTGTCCCTTTGAGTGAAACAACTCGTGGAAGTTTATGTTCCAATGGCATTCCAGACTCATCGCAGTTGTAAATCTGTGATGGTTTATCCTTTAATTCATAGGTAGTTAAAGTTTCATCAAGAAGATCAAAATACTGCTGAAAAATATCAGGGTTTGTCATTTTTTCTCGTGCCAATGAAAAAGAATCTCCTCTTCGCAAAGTAATTTGAGGCCACCTTTGTCAAAAACGCCACCACCAACTGTTGGATACTGTTGCTTCTACTATTTTTAGAACTTCAGCTCTAGTCTTGCCGAAACCCATCTTGAAACATTTGACTAAAAACTTCACTAATTCTTCTTCCTCCTGCTTACTCAAAAAGGGGTCTCTCCCAATATTTGTTCCATGAATTACACTAGTCTCGCAAGCCAGACCTTTGCCGACCCCTTACCGCTACGCGGGGGAAGGAAAGGGTCTGGACAAGTGCTATAGCCCGTGTCTTTCCATTCCTCCAGATTCTGGAGGAACGTATAAAATGTGTATTACTTATGATTGGGTGTGGTTTACTTAGAAGTTTAACGCGTTATCATTTTAATGGTTACGTGTCGGTTTCATTGCGTCATATTTCATCACAATTAAATTCCACTGGAACGAAACGTGCTATAGCACTTGTCCAGACCCTTTCCTTCCCCC
>WLWD01001260.1_pt1 | contig 19478 bp, 6 predicted proteins | sample 6712731 | NCBI WGS metagenome assembly WLWD01 (sample SAMN12718690, study PRJNA576275) | sponge metagenome | isolation source: marine sponge | host: Mycale hentscheli | place: New Zealand: South Island, Marlborough, Capsize Point | collected 2014-11-01
TTTATTAAAAATTTTTTTATTTTATTGGAACTGCAGCAAAATGGCAAAAGAGTTGCTATCAGAAGTAGTTTAATATGGAAGAATAATTGAACAAGGAATGTTTTTAGTTGGAGATGTTCAGGAGTTTGGCTTAGGAAAGTCCACAATTTCAGACTTCTAAAGAGACAGGAAGATTATAGAAAAGTTTTCAGCAGAATCAGCTGACCCTAGTGGCCTGAAGAAGAGGTGTATTGTCAGAAGAGATAATGATAAAGATTTTATAATGTCATGCATTCTGGTATACTCAGAAAAAAAACTCAACGGTACACCATTAAATGGTCCTTTAGTAATGGATAATTCATAGTATTTTAGTCGTTTAAATATTTTAGTACAAAGTTAAATTATGTTATGTTCAGAGTTACGTACATTTCAGAGTTACGTACACCTCATTTCCCAAGGGGTACATAACTCTGGGGTTCTACTGTATATGGAATCCCTCTAAATACCATGTTAGGAACATTTGCTATGATCCAAATTAGTTAGGCAATGCACTTCACCATTGATAACGTTGTTGGAAACAGTTACTATGTACTAAATTGGTGAAACATGTGAACCTTCGTTAACTAATTCATTTAGGATCCCACAGGCCCTACAGTAGGAGACAAAATAAAGTTCTGGATTCCGTTCCGTAGTACGGCCGTAAAACGTTAGTCTTTTTACCGTAGTTTTTACTGCTGTGTTCTGTACCGTTGTGACTGAACGGCCGACACTGTTTTCTAAAACGATAAAAACAGTTAAACTTTTCTGTTGATTCACAGATATTTTCTAGCTAGAAACTCTTCCATAGCTATACTGTATCAGCAAGCTAAGGCCTTGTACCACCCGCAAACGTTATGGGAATGGTGCAAAATGCTCGTAATTTTTTTTAACTTGCTTCTATAAAGCTGCAGACTGAAGTTACGACGGGCACAGAGCTATAAAAAAGGTCCGCACTTTGCAGGTCTTCTGTTAGCTACTTATAGACCTCCGGTAGTAAAAAATCTAAGCCCGAGAAGGCCCTAACATCGAGAAAACAACGATACTGTGTGGTGGTCGAACTAACAATTCTCCGCCAGACAACTTCAAATAGGATGGCTTCAATTTTTTTACCTGAAAAGCTCCGCCTCGGAAGAGCTTGTAAACAAAAAATCGGAATTTTTTATTGAATAAATGATTTTTTATATTTCTTTGAGCGAAGCATGCGGTGAACGAGAAAGATTAAAACGGAAACGTGGTTGAATGGAATGGCCATTTTTACCAAACAGTGTGCCGTTCCCCCCCTCCCTTTTTTGTTATCGTGCGACGGGGGACTAAACTTTATATTTTGAAGTGCAGTGCCCTTGCTGCGCTTGGAACACTACAGTATACAACCTTTGGGACCCTAAAAAATGGTAGTTTCTTCTAAGGCAGTGCCTAACCATTATAGGTGCAACACTAATGTAAATGTCAGTTGTCAGGGCTATCAGGAATTGTTGAGTATCATTCCGTGCCACCAGGGAGATGGCTCAAATCGAAGCTGAGGTTGAGAGGTGGTGAACTATAGCTATCAAATGGGCCCACGTAGGGAAACTAGTTTGGTTGAGTTTGCAGAACTTCAGCACGCACACGAAATCTCATACACACAAAAAAAAATTGATGAGCACAAAACTGAGTGAACTGAGGCTGGCCAGAGTATATATAACCATGCTTCCTCAAGTAACTCTAAAATATGATTGGCTGGTACAAGGTGATCTTATAAAAATAACCAAATATGGAAATGCCATAATAACAAACCACTTCTTGGGAGAGGCCACACAATGTGAAAGATATGAAGCCAATGGAAGGTCATTCTCCAGCAGCAAATGAAAAGGTATTGCAGTTGATATGTTAATCTCAGTAGTGCAATTGTATTGTACACAAACATCACATGCTACATGTTAAGACTTATTGAAGAAGTGGCATCACTATACTAGAATCCAATTCATGGTTCAATTACATTCATTGTTACTCAATTATCCCAAAATCAATGCCTTATTGATTGTATTTGAATGAACAAAATTGGTTACTAAGTGTAAAGGAAATGCATTAATTTTAGGTCTAGGTAAATTATTTTTCTATATAAATAAGTAGGTCTTTAGTTCTTTCAGAGATGATATTTCCTGAAGTAAACAACCTTTCAAACTTGAAGGTCCAAATTTTTCATTCTGTTTGCCAAGATTAGTGGTGTATAAAAAAAATTACTTGGTAAAAATTTTCTTTAGTGCTGGTACTTACTCCTTGTGCTTCTTTGAATGGTAGATTATGTTTACCGATTAACTGCGGAGGATGTGAAAACACGTCAATTGAGAAAAAGCGATAACCGTGGAGGACACAAAAATGCATCAAAAATTTGTCTTTGCGGCCACTATGCCCTTCAGCTTTGTGGAGTCAGGGAAGCCAACAATCACAATGGCAGACAATTTATATTGTTGTAGGTATATTTTACCTTATAAAATATATAGACTGTCGTAAGTAATTGTTGAGTAAATTTTGTCACAACAATAAGATTTCTTTCTGGTAAAGTATGAATAGAAAATATATTTTATAATATAATAAAGGTACACAGAAATATTTTATATTTTTGTAGAAACCATTATCACTTTAGCTATAACTGATTATGATAGGACAAGTAGAAAGCTATGTCCAAGTAGAGTACTGGCACTTTATCTTCCAAGTGATGAAGACATAACATTCATGACTTGGTACAAGATGGCAGCAGCCAGGATGGCAGTGATGAGGAGTTTTTAAAATTTTTTTTAATGATAACAGTGCTGACGGACATAGTGTCTATTGTAGTGAGTAGATGGTCAAGGACTTCTGACGAGAACGGGGTTGACGATTTTGAAAGTGGCGCTTTCTACAGGAATTACAACCACATACTTTATTAGCAATAAGTAAAATACATATTTTAATCTATTACAGGTGAGACTGAAGGAAGCGCTTTGACATTAAGTTCATATTATTCAACCAGTTACACCTGATAGTAACATCACCCTAAACTATTCTGTCAACAAAAACACCTTGGAGTCCAAACTGAACTCTCTATATCGTATTTATTCTGATGTACCTGCTTTCATTCACAAAAACATAGTAGCTAGTTGTACTCTGTTAAAAAAACTTATAGCACATTGCTCAGTTCAAAATAAAACACACATATCAACAAATTCCTGAGTGTAAAGCAGTTGTGCGCAAAACAACAACAACAGTTCTCTTACCTTTAACAAACTTCTTCAGCCATGAAAATATACTTCCATCCTTACTAATGTGCTTCCTAAGAGCCGCAGTGTGGTGCCATAAATTTTTTGCCAAACGGCACGAGTAGTTGGTTCTTTTTAGGTCACGAACAGCTTCTTAGTGTCGAATTTATGCTTTCCCAATAGCCTAGAGCGTACTCTACCATTCAATATTACTGTCCCCGAGGCAATTTTCAACTGTTAATTTTTCTTTAGTTTTGTGTCACCCTCCCACCAAGCAATCAAGCTTCTGGGTCTGGCATGCACCCTTGACTGCATTATGTAAGGCGCAATTACAATTTATTCATGATGTAAAGCTTTGTACTTGCTCTAACTCTCTGTTCTCCTCATGCCTTAAATGATTGCATTTTAAAAATGATTTTGCCTTCATGTGGTTATTCACATGTTTCTGTTTTTATTACTTTTATAAAAAATGCTGGAACTTCATCCTTCTACTGTTATTCATTAGGGGGCTAGTCTTCTAAAGAACTGGGAGGCTCGTGTGGATACTGAAGGTCGCATTTACTACGTGGATCATCAAACTAAACGAACTACTTGGGACCATCCTAATGTATCAGCAATTTTGGGTCCTCTTCCTGTGAGTCTCTTTGCAATATACTAATGTATGAAGTTTAGCTCCAAGTAGTGTTGTAAGTGGATTCCAATTGACTTTTGTTATAATGGCATGAACATACTTTTGAAATATGCTCATAACATATGAAAATTATTTTAATATTAGGACAACTGGAAAACGAGACTAATGAAAGATGGCAGTGTTTTCTTTGTTGATCACAGTACGTTTATTATGTCATTTGAGCTGGCTCATATTTGGTTGTCAAATAATGCTCATGATTATCATGCTTTCTTCAGACACTAAATTTACCCAGTGGGAAGACCCAAGACTCCTGAACTGGAAGCATACAAATGTAAGCATACACATAAAATATACTTGTGTTACTTGTGCTTCTCCAGTGCTCAGGAAACAAGGATGAGGTATTTTACCATCTATATGCAGCTGAATTTTTATTCTTACAACCTCAAATTATTTCTGGTTTCTACGTAATGTGTATTTTATTTTTTGTTCCGTTTAATTGGCCATGTTCACCATTTTAAGTGTTTTGGAGGGCAACTGTATAGAATACTAAGTGATATGCTTCAAGATAAAAGATGAGCTAGCTAGCCTAATCATGTGAGTAATTGTCATGAATTAATAACAATTCATGCATCATTTTTACTATATGCAAAGGGGATAAGGAAGATAATATACAACTAGTGGTGTGTTTGAGCACAAATGGCGAGCGAGCCTGCCTTGTTAGGCTGCATAAAACTACAATAGTGTTATATGATGTATTTTACCGGAAGATGCTTTTATTTCATGGTGACAAGAATGGATTCTATATATATACTACAAGAGGCTAGGGACTATCTTTTCCAGCTCTCTCAGTGGGAACAATCACCACCTAATCCTTATTATTTATTAATTAATTTATTATTTATTTAGCTACTTGTTTTGTTTTACTATTTTATTATTGTCGTTGTTATGATTATTATTGATGTTACTATTTATTTATTTAATTAGCTATCCATTTGTTGTAATTGCTTGATCTTTTGTCTAGCAAGCAAATACAAATAATAAATATAAGTATAAATAAAAAATATATATACATATTATATATGTATTGCTGTTGACCATTAATTATAGCAAATAAATACAGAACTACTCTCTTACCTTAATTTCCTGAGTAGTGATAACACTGTAGTATTAAGTTTAAGTCATTCTGACTACTTCTATTACCAGTAACTCTTGAACAAGCTCTCAGCTACAAAAGAAAAGTCCAGAGTTATTTTAGTAATTTTAGTTAACAAATATGAAATTATGTACTTATCTTAGCTTTCCTCCAGTAGTGGTAGCTTCATTAGAAGCCATTCTGACTACCAGTGGCTCTTGACAACCAACAAGCGGCACTTAGAAGCTCGAAAAAAACGGCGAGTTTTTAGATTACGCATATACTGTAAAGTGGATTCAATGCCATAGTAACCACTCCCCGCAACTGTTTGAATTGAAAAACAACAACAACAATATCAACAACAAAAATACAAGTCATGTTATTTAAATGTTTTTGTGATATTCTTATAAGTAATAGCTGAAAACACACAATGCTTTCACACAAAGTGGCCATACCTACACAAGACTTACCTTCGTGGTTAGTCTAGTGAACTTTCAACTAAATACTGTTGCGTAGGGCTTATAACTACGACAAATAGTGCATTAACTTACTGCCGCCACTAACTCGAATAGAAATGGAACTCCGGCTAGTTTTTGAGTTTTAATTGCACCGCAAAAGAACTCAAAGCGGTAAACAATTCAATTTCTGTGATATAACAGGTAATGATTGCGAAACGGGAGGATTCTGTTTAGTGAAGTTTGGAACGGGGTTGAACACCGAGATAACACAAAAATATGCAAGGGTCAAAGTATAAATGACACACGTACATCGCCACATATATATAAACAAATATCCCCGATTTTCAATTGAGTTACCCCTGATAGTGTCTCGCTCGCTCATCAATGAGCTATTAATCATCAAATATAAACTTATTAGAAAACCCTAAAGTTGCTGGTGTACCTTTGTTTTCTTGTATATTTATGTAGTTTTTATTGGAACAAGGTAGTTGAAGTGTGAGTGGGCAACGAAGTCTAAGAGCTTATCTTGTTACGGCATTCTAATCATATTATAGCTAGTAGCCTTTTAATGGCATGCAGTATGGATGAAGTGCCATCTTTAGGTGGAGATTTATTGCATAAATTTTGAAGCAGAGAAAAGCTAGTAAAACTGCACTAATACTGGGAGGGCAATCTCCTGTTTCAGCTGCCCATACAACATTTTAAACTAGTTGTTTATTTTAGCCCAAGGGCTAAGGGTGTTAATTAAAAGACTAATGGCAAGCTCTGACCCATTACATTGTAAATCTTCTAAATTATGAAATACAAACTTTTTTATGATTATATGTTACTACCTATGTATCTATGTGTTAATGTGACCATTGTTGGTATTATAATGCTCGCATTGTTCTGTATCTATAGATTGATGTTCTACATCCACTAGCATTACTTCAATGGAAACCCCTATGTAGTTGGAATAGGGCAATAATCCCAAAACACTGTGTTGCACTGCTCGATATAATTATAGTATTAGACATTAATAGCAGTCTTCATATCTCTTCTACTGAACTAAATCCGAGAACATGGACTACAGTTACTTTGCCACAAGAATTTTCATCTATTACCACATTTCGGTCAAAGTTTGTTTTAGTTGGTGGGCGTCATCGCCACACTCTTGAAGTGACTGATAAATTGTGGGGTAGCAAGTGCGGTAAAAAATGGAAGGAATTGGTACCCACAATGCCCACTTGTCGCTATAATACAACATCGGTTAGTGGAGGATCACCTGAAATCCTAGTGGTTGCTGGTGGGCAGGACTCAGATGCCATGGAATTGGGTGTAGTGGAGGTATTGTTTGACTCTCACTGGATCACTGTAGACTCTCTTCCAGAGTCCTGTGATAAGATTTTGTCTTCATCAACATTTCATGAAGGAAGTTTCTACTTCATAGGAAGCAGTGGTATGTTGTGGAGTCTCTCGATTACTCTATCTACCAGTAATGACGTGAAGCAGTCATGGAGCAGAGCAACTGTCCCTGCTGGAACATGTGCAATTGTATCTTATTCATCACGTCTGACTAGTATTGATGAGTGGTTGGCAATATACAGTTACTCCAACATTACAAGGTGCTGGTTGGAAACTTCTAAAATGGGATTTACAGCTACCAAAAGAAAAGTGCAATTATCTGCCACTGTGATGCATACTGGACAGCTTCTCATTACTACAGAAGATGGATTGTATGAAGTAACACAATATGGTAAGAAATTTTTGTAAGTTTTTTAAATGAGAAAAATGATAATATGCTTATTTGAATTTTCATACTCAAAGACATCACAATCTTCAATCACTTATCAAATAGTGTTATACTAGTGGTGTGCTTGAGCATAAATGTGACCGTCTATAGGAAAACCGGGCACAACGCGGCACCCTTCGAAAAAATTTTTTGTGCACTTACAGAGTTGTCGGCGTATAGATATTGAGCTCTCCAAGTTTTATCGTCGTAGCTTAAGTCGTTCCCACTATAATAGACCTAACCGTTCCCTTCCGTCGGCTTGAAACAATACATTTTAAAGAAATCGATCGATCTTTTCTCGATATTTATGCACGCTGCGTTGTGCCCGGTTTTCCCGTAGACGGTCACAAATGGTGAGTGAGCCTAAAACTACAATATTGTTAAACAATTGGTTTTTAACTTCTAACACTCAAATAAAGGCATTCAATGCCATAGTAACCACTCCCCGCAACTGTTTGAATTGAAAAAAAAAAAAGCAACAAATAACAAGTCATATTATTTAAACCTTTTCTTTATGATGCTCTTAGTAATAGTTGTAACGCACAATACTTTCGCACAACTGAACATACCTATGACAGATTTACCTTCGTGGTTAGTCTAGTGGACAATGAATATTCAAGTAAATACTGTTGCGTAGGGCTTATAACAATGACAAATAGCGTATACCACACAGCCACTAACTGAATAGAAAAGGAACTCCCGTAAGTTTTTGAGTTTTAACTGCACCCGCAAAGCGGTAAACAATTCAATTTTTTGGATGATATGGGTAATGATCGATAAACCGTAGGATTCTGTTTAGTGAAGTTTGGGATGGGATCGAACATTGAGCTAACACCAAAATACGAGAATGTCATAGTAATGACATACGTACGTCCAAACATATATACAAACAAACAAACATCCCGATTTTCAATTGTATTACCCCTGAGAGTGTCTTGCTCGCTTTGCTCACTCGCCAATTACTATTGAACAAACCACTATATGTATTTCAACACAAGGACTGTTCACATTTCTGGTAATACCACACTAGATTACATTTGATACTCACTGAACCTACTATAATAGAGATATGTTTGACTGTATACCTAGTTGCTTGATACAGACAATTCTCTACAAAGTGTACAGTTCTTGAAATTTACTTACTTGATTAACTGTGTGCAAATACGAGATGGATGAACTACACAAGATTGTTTACATACTAGTGATGTGCTTGAGCACAAATGGCGAGCGAGCCTATTCTAACACTGAAGCTACTGAAAATAAGGTCCAGTTTTTTAAATTTAGCATACAGGGTAAAGGGATTTCAGTGCCATAGTAACAACTCTCTGCAACTGCTTGGAAGGAAAAAAACAACAACAAAACAATACACGTTATTTAAAAGTTTTCTTTGTGATATTCTTTAGCTAAGTAGTGGTTGTAACACACAATGCTTTGACACAGCTGGACATGCACCTACACAGACTTACCTTCGCAGTAGTCTAGTGGATGTTATTTTCAGTAAATACTGTGCTCACGCTTAAAACCATGAAAAGAGCGCATGGACTTACCACAGCCATAACGCGAATAGAAATGGAAGTCCCTTAAGTTTTCAAGTTTGAACTGCAACCCGCAAAAGAATTCAAAACGGTAAACAATTCAATTTCTAGGGTGAGCGGGTACTGATTCGCTAAACCAGAGGATTCTGTTTAGTGCAATTTGGGACGGGTCGCAACCGAACTAAACACCAAAACGCGAGGGTCAAAGTACAAAATGACATACGTACGTCCAAACATATATCTAAACTAGTGGTGTGCTTGAGCACAAATGGCGAGCGAGCCTGATAGTTAGGTAACATAAAATGTTACTATGTTTTAGCTTATTCATGCAAACACTATAATAGAGTTATGACATTTAATTTCAGCAAACAAATACAAAATCACTCTCTTACCTATTAATGGTAACTTTTGTAGTATCAAACATCAACCATTCTGATAATCTCAATCACCAGTAACTCTTGAACAAGCTCTCAGCTAACGATAAAAAAAAACCAGTGTTATAATTGGTATTTGTAGCCAACAATATGGAATTACTACGTATACATCATTCTTGAGTAATTGATAACTTCTGTAGTATCAAATTGAAGCTGTACTTTGACCATCTGAATTACCTTGAATTCTTGACAACAAGCTCTCACCTACAAAAACAAAAGACAATCAATTTTAGCACACAAATACACAATTACTTTCTTACCTCATTTTCTTGAGCAGTGGTAACTTTTGTAGTACCAAATTTGAGCCAATCTGACTATTTGAATTTACCAGTCACTGTTAACTAGCTCTTAGCTACAAAAAAGAAAGGCCAGAGTTAATTTTGCATATTTAGCTAACAAAATATGGAATTGCGTACTTATCTCAGCTTCCCTCGAGAAGTAGTAGCTTCCATAGCATTAATACTACGGCATTCTGACTACCAACGGCTCTTGACAACCAACAACCGGCACTCCGTATCCCCCCATAAAACGGCGAAGTTTTGAAATTAAGTCTGGAAAAGGGTCTTCAATGCCATAGTAACCTGTCGAATCAACTTTTTGTGTCTTGAAAACAAGCGTTTTAGCAGGAATTTTCTCATACTTTGGAGCTTAAGTATAAAGTAAGGTTTGCTTAATGCTGTAGTTTCAGAATAAACTGGAGTCAAGCCTAAATAGCCGTGTTTTTAAGAGAAAAAAGTTCCCCGCGCGCGCGTTTAAAGAGCATACGTACCATCCATACATACATACATATAACATATACCCGATTTTGCATTATCCACCCCTAATACTGTCTCGCTCGCCAATAAATAAATAAACATCCCCGATTTTCGATTGTGTTACCCCTGTAAGTGTCTCGCTCGCTACGCTCGCTCGCCAATAATGTATGTTTTTTATAGTATAGAGTTTAAATGGCTAAGCTAATAGAAATATAAGAGACAAGTAAATTTTCTCACTGAGAAGTTTATAATAACCAGATTGGTGGCTAACATGATAATATGAATAATTATTCTTCCTTTTTTTCCCTGCATTCATCAAGTGGTAAAATTTTAAATCAAGTAGCGACAATGTTGTATACTGATACGCAAGAAAAAGTGTCATAGTCTATAATGAGAAAAGGTAAATTTGGACTTGCCGTTATTGACCCTACAATCTTGAGCTCCATTTCAGATGGTCAAAGAGCTGGTACAGGGTTCAAAAAGAGAGTATGGCTGCTTCTGAACTTTGTACTATAATTTTTTTTGTGGAACAGTGCTCAAACTTAATCATTCTCGCAGCAAATATTTTTGTATAAATTCTAAAATAAAGCACTAACACTCTTGCTTCGATTTATAAATACAGGTAATACTATGTCACAGCAATGTATAAACAAAAAATTGGGAATGTTATATTGGATTAATTGCATGGTTAATAAAACAACAACAGAGTTGTACTGACTGAACTCTGAGTGCCTGTAGGCACTTGTGCTGGTAGATACGCAAAATAAGGCTACAAATGGGAAAATGCTTTTGTCTCACAGTGATCTTTTAGTCTCATCCACCCTTTAGCAACCCTTACATCTTTGAATGTCTTTGCTGGACTTGCTTGGAATATTAAATTGCCACTTACTAATTAGGTACAATGATTTTAATGTTGCAAACATACAGAACTATATCATTTGACTTTTTTAGTACAATTTTATTCTTTTCACAGATACTTACTTCCTACTTTACTTTGAATTTTTCATGTTCTTATTAAATTCATTGTATTGTAGCACCTACTTTTGATCCCGACTCAAAGTTCATCTCCAGTGTTCTTTTAAGGCTTGAGGCAGTGATGGGAGTCCGAATAGTGTCTGTACTAGCCACTGTATGGAGTAACCTAACTACCATGTCTGGGGTAAAGTTGAAGACACATCCAGATCCCGAGACTCAACCAGAAGACTATGTGCATGAGGTGATATTGCAGTGGTTTAGGGGACACAGTCTTCGTCCTCCTTCATGGAAGGAGCTGCTCCAAGTAATTCAAGATATTGGACTTGAGGATCTCAAACAACAAATAGAAGCCTTCATGAAAGGTAAAACGCTGATCTCAGTCACAGAACTAACTACTCATTATGTATACTATGTATATTAGGGACTACCAGTAAGCTGGATAGTAGTAGTAGAATATGAATTATAGTCTGATATGGCACAATTGCAATCACTGTAAATTAGATATTCACTTGGCCCAAACTACCAAATTATGTGAATGTAGGCAATGATGTGTATTTATAATTTGTTGCATTTACAGTAGGAGACAAAATAAAGTTTTGAATTCCGTTCTGTAGAACGGCTGTCTCACGATTAAAAAACGGGGAAAAAACGGTATGCCGTTTGGTAAAAAATGACTGTTCCGTTCGACTGGTGTTACTGATTTAATCTTTCTCGTTCATTGCATGCCTCACTCAAAGGAATATAAAAAATCGTTTATACAATAAAACGTTCCGATTTTTTGTTTACAGGCTCCTGAAGTGGAGCTTTTCAGGAAAAAAATTGAATCCGTCCTATTCAAAGTTGTCTCGCGGAGAATTGTTAGCTCGGCTACCGCACAGTATCGATGTTTTCTCAATATTAAAGGGACTTACTTAATGGAGTTCTCTAACTCTACCTCGTTTCAGAGCCAGGGAGGCAGCAGTCATCGATATCCTTTGTTGAATGAATGAATGAATGAATGACTGAATGAATGACTGAATGACACACAGACAGGATGACTACTGTAAGCCTCTCGTGCATGCGCGCTGAGGGTTAATAAGCGAGTTGTTTGTGGTAAAAATAATGGGTGGAGATCCTGAATTGATGAAATGAACTGGTACTTATAGTAGAATGCAGCCCTATAATACTTCATACTTTTATGCCTATTGAGACTAATAAAGCATTTTAGGTATATCTATTCATAATCAATGATTTTGATTCTGATAAATATAATTGAAGAGATAGCAATATCAGTATAATTAATAATTGAAGAAAACCAAGCATCAGCTGTATGGACTATTTCAAATAATGGTAGATAAAATGAATATAAATTATATGAATCACCAAAGGGGAGATGTGAACCCTCAGCGCTGCTTGAAATTACAAAATCATCTCAGAATAATTTATTGGCTATTGTAATCAGGTATCAGTATAGCTCGAGCAATAAAAATGGTAGATGTAAATTCTGTCTTCACAAGGAAGAAATTAAACAGGCCTGTTTATATTTTTGACGCGAAACTTCAATTCAGCACTTGGTAATTAAGATGTGATGATAGGGGGCGTTACCCACAAAGTTCTATGTGGAGCTGACAGCTTCTGGTTTTCTCAAAATCAGCCCGAAATTAAAATAAGTAGCACCCTGATGGTCTTAAGTCATCGTTCTTAGTTAGTTCATACCTAAATCAATGGTTAATTGTCAGTAATCTAAAAATCAGAGCATGACAGACAGACAGACTTACAGACTGGATGACTACTATTACCCTCTTGTGCATCAGTGTTGAGGGTTAAAGATACTTGATTAATGAGGAGCTTAATATGCAATGCCTAATCATAAAACTGTAGCTGTATTAGTTTGTAATAAACAGGTGCAGTTGCTAGTTAAATAGTGGCTAACTTATTGTAAGAATTAGAAATATTTTTGAAAGAATAACAAAAAAATCTTGCATATTAGGATGTTTTGCTATTTTTCTTGTATTCTCATAGGCAGATAAGTTCAGAATATTAGTTCTTGTACCTTCACACTACATTAGAAGACATCATCTAGCATTTCTCAAAGTCTCAGAATATATGATTGGGTAGAAAAATACCATTATGTGTACCCCTCCCCCCCCCACCCCCCCCCCAAAAAAAAAAGAAAGAAAAAAAAAAGAAAAAAAAAGAAAAGAAGAAAGTACAATTAAGTGTTCAATTAACCTATCGATGCAACTAACTTTTTACATATGATACCAGGAACTATAAAGTGTATTATATGTTTTCATTAGTTTATTAACCTATGTTTTTTTATTAATTTTTGATGGAACTTACCTTCTGGTTCTTGAGAATATGGAGTAATTGTTTTTTTTTAATGTTAGCTTTCCAGCAGTCCCGATCTATAATACCTACTCATCTTTCAACAGAACAGATATTAATCTTAAATGTACAGTTATATGCAGCAAGCATGTATAAGTGAAATTATGTTTGATAGAGGGATCAAACATTTATTTCAAGTCATTAGTAGCTGGAGAAAATGGATAATAAGAAGAGACATGGTATAATTGGAAAGTAATTTTTGCTTAATTCAGCTTGCTGAGTTACATGATATTATAACTTGCACCTGCAAACCAAATTTGTTTTGTAGGTTCTTTCTGTTTTATAGAGGTTTTTTGCTATAGAGTTTCACATTTGTAGGCCATTATTAAACCTGCATTACATGATGAGAAAGTATTCAAGTTAATTGGTAGAAACTCTGTTTTAAAAAATTTTATGTTAGTTTGCTAATAATCATCACTTTTGATGGGTATTTTAAGAACCTCTTTTAGAAAAATAAAAGCCTTTTCAATTTACTTTCAAGGCTATAAAGATTTTTGTAACAATTGCTTCATAACTAACAGCAAAACGTGAATTTATATGATAGTAATACTATAGTGTCTATATGTTATTACTACTTTTTTCTAAATGCCGATTCTGCAGTTGGCCATAGTTACAGATATATTTTTATACTGTCAATGATGTATTTGTGTGTAGGTGAGGCTAGTTATTTGGAGTCCTATTATTATTTCATTACCACAAAAGAATCTTTGGATTTGCTATTTTTGAAGTTTTTGTTTCTTGGTCCTCCACGACTTGGCAAGACCACAGTAAGACGTCGATTGCTGAAGGAGATAGTGGATCTCTTATCTGCCGGTGAAGCCAATCTGTCCCAGCCAAGCACAGGGACAGTGGAGTCAAGTGATGTGGTGGTATCCAATGTATCTAGCACCACTGCTGTAATTACCGAGTCAGACTGGTCTGCATTAACTGGGCACAAAGAGGAGGCACGGATGCTGATGAACAGTTTAATACACACAATGAGAAGTATTCGATTATCTGCTACACCGAATGCTAAAGTCAATGAAACGGCCGCATCTGGTGGAATTAACAATTCCCCATCAGAGCCATCTCTTTCTTCTTCCTCCTCAGCTGATGAGTCTTATGAAGAACTACCAGCTGCATTATTACCTGGTGCCATCAATATCGAACAAGAAGTCAAACTGCCACAGCAAATTTCTGCTGTTACTACTTTTGTTAGAGATGCCATGGGATCAGAGAGTTGGAAATATGTTAAAACCATGTACAAAGCATTGTTGAGAATGGAAGACACAGGAGGTCAGCCTGAACTTATGGACATGTTACCAGCACTCACACTCGGCCCAGGTTTGTACTTGCTGTTCATCAATCTCCAAAACGACCTTGACCATCACTACAAGCTAACCTATTGCAATGCTTCAGGTGAGAACACTCCTCCGATTAAGTCAGTATACTCTGTGAAGGAGATGCTTCTGTCTTCTTTATCCAGTATTTCTTGCTCTAATGCCTGCTCTCCTGTGAGCAAATTGAAAACCTCTGTTCCTGAGATGGAAGACATGTTAAAATCCTCAAAGTCTGTAGCCTATATTGTAGGCACACACAAGGATAAAGTGTCAGATGAGCATATCAAGAAACTGAATGAAGAATTAAAGAAGATGATTATTCCCACACAATTCTATAAGCAAGATATCATTCAATTTGCCACTAAAGAAGATGTCATTGTTACCATGGACAATATGGCTGGGGGAGCTGAGGAAGTACACAAGGTTAAAAAACTTTTCGAAGACTCAATGGCAAGACACTTCAAAAAGCTTAGAATACCTGCAGTATGGCTTTTCTTCAGCTTAATTTTACGACATCAAGTCAACAGAACAGCTTCATTAGACTATTGCATGGAATTGTCTAATTCACTGGGAATGTCCACCAGTGAGACTCAGGTAGCACTGTGGTTTCTTCATCATCATGCTGGAGTATTGATGTACTTCCCTAATGTTCCTGAATTAGAGGATCTTATCATTATTGATGTACAGATAGTGTATGACAGTGTGACCAATCTGATTCTGCAAGCAATGAGCTTTGATAAAGTTGGTCACAGTGATGCAGAGGAGTTCAAGAAAAATGGCAAGTTCACTCTAAGTCGCATCATTTCTTCTACTCGTGAGGTTTCAGGAGATCACATTCCAATTAAAAAGTTAATCATTCTTCTTGAGTTTCTTCATATCATTGCAACAATTCCTAGCCACCAGCCCCATTCAGCATCTCCTAGCAGTTCAGTAGAGGTTACTTATATGATGCCTTGCATACTCAGGAATGCCTCTATAGACAAACTAGACTCCATTGAAAAAATGCCAGAAGATATTTCTCCCATGTTGTTCCACTTTAAATGTGGATCAGTTCCTATTGGAGTATTTCCAGCTCTAATGGCCTGCCTTATTTCTAACACTTCCTTTCTGCTCATTCAGGATGAAACTTATAAAAACATGGTTCGATTTCGTTTTGGAGACTTCTGCACTTTAATAACTCTAGTCTGCTACCCAACTTATTACGAGTGTATTCTTTCTGAGTTCTCAAGTAATCAAGTTGAGCCCCACACAGAATGTGCTTCAATTACAAGAGCAATAGAGTCAATACTCAGTGTAGTGAGTTTCCGTGTGAACTATGGGTCCTTCGTGGACTACGAGTTTGCATTCGACTGTCCCCTGCATCCTGCTATGGGCAGAGAACATTTGTGTGTGTTAGATAGAAGAAAGATTTCTACTGGAATAATGCTCTGTCTTTGCAGTGCAGGCAATCCTCAGCCCGTAAAAGCACCAACCAATGTCTTGGTTTGGTTTGGCAAGGTAAGATGAAGTACTTTAGTCATTAATATTTAATATTAATTAGTTATACTGTGATTGCAGCCCCAAACTATATCTCAAACTTCTGCATTATGCACCAAGACATTTCAATCGAGCCACCTATCAGGTATGATAATAAATCCTTTAAATACTTGTTCTGCAATTAATTTTCGTTTTAATTGTATGTAAATGTTTAGATGAGCCGTCTCTTTGCTCGATATTGTCATTTAAATGTGGAAGTGGTGACACTATAAACATTCTGAATGAGATAAGTGATAATTATTACGATTTTGGAATTCTTCTATTAAGAGATGACAGAGGTAAAGAAATGAATGGACTTGTTCACAAACATCGGAGTGATCCAAAGCCCATACTTCGTGAGATTGTTCGGTTGTGGCTCGAAGGAAAAGGGCAACCAGTTTCATGGCAAGCTTTAGTGAATACCATAAGAGATATTGGTTTGACAGCTCTGGCTGAGCGAATTCAATTTACAGAATAACATTTCCTTTAGCTGTTTGGTAATCATTTTATCATCATAGTACTATACATGTAGCCAAATATTACAAGTATGAAGAAACATGTTGTGCATAATATAATTTTGATGATAACCGTAAAAGAATAATTTTAAACTATTATTACTACTATTATTATTATGGTAATATTATTATTAAGATTATTATTACTATGGTTGTGGGTCATGCCCCTACAAGACAGAACTGAATCATATGGCCTAGGATGGGTCTGCATATTATGGTTACTGGGATGGCTGTTGAAATATGCTAACAGGGGCATTGGAATGGGTGCGGCCGAGCGGCCATGGCCGCACCAATATTTTAATCAAAGGGGTGTGGCTCGTATTGTCTTAGCGTCCCTCTCCCGTGGTTGTTGTGGCAATCTCTTCTGCAGGGGATAAGCGGCAAATATTGACTGTTTTGGAAGATATTCCCTGAACTCCGCACTAGCCTGTTCTTCCTTTAGTTTTCAAAAGCGATCTTTTTGTAAAGTGCACAGAGGTCCTTCCGGTATTGTTGGTTTGAGAAGTGGCCATTTTTACACTATGAGGAGTCAGCTGATGTAGTTTTATTTTTGGCCACACATGCTTCAAATTGTTTTAAAAAAAAAGAAGCAATAACTGCCACAGAAGAGACCAGGCATTTTTAATAAGTTCTAATTTTTCTTCTTTTTTTTCATTGTGTTGTTTGCTTTATATATCCAAGTAGCTATGTTAGCTATATAATATAGAAACTCTACATTATTTAGTTATTGATGTGAACCTACTGGTTATAAAAAAATCATTTGAATTATAATACAATAAATATGCTTGTACTTTTAGGATCATTTGATCTAGAAAATAGACTTCAAAATTGTCTTTTTTGTAAGTGAAGTTCACTAATTTAAATGAATGAGAGGGTGTGGTTATGTGGGAGTAATTAAGTGGGTGTGATTATGGACACACCAATCCAATTGGGCTTCCTACTCCCCTGGCTAACTAACATTCCATCATCATGGATTACATGAATGGTCAGCTTTAAACTGATTGGCGAGCGAGGGTAGCCAGCGAGACACTTACAGGGGTAACACAATTGAAAATCGGGGATGTTTATTTATTTATTGGCGAGCGAGCGTAGCGAGCGAGACAGTATTAGGGGTGGATAATGCAAAATCGGGTATATGTTATTATTTTTTTATTGTAGCTGAGAGCTTGTTCAAGAGTTACTGGTGATTGAGATTATCAGAATGGTTGATGTTTGATACTACAAAAGTTACCATTAATCAGGTAAGAGAGTGATTTTGTATTTGTTTGCTGAAATAAAAGGTCATAACTGCTATTATAGTGTTTGCATGAACTAAGCTAAAACATAGTAACAATACTTAGTCAGTTTTATGTTACCTAACATCAGGCTCGCTCGCCATTTGTGCTCAAGCACACCACTAGTATATTATATATGTATTTATTAGGTACTGAACAGAGCCTGATAACTGTTGCCACATAGAAAATGCATTAAAGTAAACAGGATGTGGCTTAGGGCAATATTTTTCCATATCACCTGTGTTCATAGTTATTACGTTGGGTTATTACGTCCCCCTAGGTAAATTTCTTGTTACCAAGGTATTCGTGCATGAGCAGTACCTAATAAATTTATTATCCATTGGATACCCGAGAATATCACTCGTCTGATTGGCAGTATTTACGCTCGTGCCTGCGGCACTCGCGTAAATACTAAGCCAACAGACTCGTGATATTCTCCTGTATCAAATGAATAATATATATGTATGTATGTATGGATTGTACGTATGCCCTTTAAACGTATTAGGGGTGGATAATGCAAAATCGGGTATATGTTATATATATATATGTATGTATGTATGGATGGTACGTATGCTCTTTAAACGCGCGCGCGGGGAACTTTTTTCTCCTAAAAACATGGCTATTTAGGCTTGACTCCAGTCTATTCTGAAACTACAGCATTAAGCAAACCTTACTCTATACTTAAGCTCCAAAGTATGAGAAAATTCCTGCTAAAACGCATGTTTTCAAGACACAAAAAGTTGATTCGACAGGTTACTATGGCATTGAAGACCCTTTTCCAGACTTAATTTCAAAACTTCGCCGTTTTATGGGATACGGAGTGCCGGTTGTTGGTTGTCAAGAGCCGTTGGTAGTCAGAATGCCGTAGTATTAATGCTATGGAAGCTACTACTTCTCGAGGGAAGCTGAGATAAGTACGCAATTCCATTTTTGTTAGCTAAATATGCAAAATTAACTCTGGCCTTTCTTTTTTGTAGCTAAGAGCTAGTCAACAGTGACTGGTAAATTCAAATAGTCAGATTGGCTCAAATTTGGTACTACAAAAGTTACCACTGCTCAAGAAAATGAGGTAAGAAAGTAATTGTGTATTTGTGTGCTAAAATTGATTGTCTTTTGTTTTTGTAGGTGAGAGCTTGTTGTCAAGAATTCAAGGTAATTCCGATGGTCAAAGTAACTTCAATTTGATACTACAGAAGTTATCAATACTCAAGAATGATGTAAGTAGTAATTCCATATTTGTTGGCTAAAATTACAATTAATAACACTGGTTTATTTTTTATCGTAGCTGAGAGCTTGTTCAAGAGTTACTGGTGATTGAGATTATCAGAATAGTTGATGTTTGATACTACAAAAGTTACCATTAATAAGGTAAGAGAGTGATTTTGTATTTGTTTGCTGAAATCAAATATCATAACTGCTATTATAGTGTTTGCATGAAGTAAGCTAAAACATAGTAACATTTTATGTTACCTAACTATCAGGCTCGCTCGCCATTTGTGCTCAAGCACACCACTAGTATACATATATATATGTATGTATGTATGGATGGTACGTATGCTCTTTA
>WLWD01001795.1_pt1 | contig 19468 bp, 7 predicted proteins | sample 6712731 | NCBI WGS metagenome assembly WLWD01 (sample SAMN12718690, study PRJNA576275) | sponge metagenome | isolation source: marine sponge | host: Mycale hentscheli | place: New Zealand: South Island, Marlborough, Capsize Point | collected 2014-11-01
ATGTCAGACATCCAGAACCTTCTCAAACTTGGGTCGAACGTCTCCACTTACAAAGATGATTGCGACCGCATCTCCAAGGGTCACTCGGACCTCCACACGGATGTCCTGGCTCTGCCTGATGACGGAGAAGCACAATCTCTCGTTGCCGAAGTAGACACACTGTTTACAGAACTCAGGCAGTTACTTGCTTCATCTACACCGAAGCCTGTGACTCCGCCGTCAGCCACGTCATCGACTTCTTCTCATGATTCACGCCCACGCATGGCTCCCCTGAACTTGGAGATTCCTAAATACAATGGGGACCCTCTTCAGTGGGATGCCTTCGAGATGAGCCTTACGTCTTTGCTCCAACACAGGGCAGATGGCTTCTCGGTGGTGGACAAATTTGCCATCATCCGACAGGCTGTCCTTCCCTATAATGGACGGGCTCTGATCGCCGACTATCTGAAAGAGGGTCGATCTGTTGAGGACCTTCTGACAGAACTCAAACGCACGTTTGGCAGACCACAACTAGTTGTGCCTATGTTGGTTGGCAAGATCACCTCACCTCCTAAAACCAATCACTCGGTTGCCTCTCTACGCCTGTTCAAGGAGCAAGTCCTGGATACCTACAGGGCTCTCAACACTCACTTGGGAGGAGACCTCAGCCTTTTCCTACCACATTTTCTCCGTTCCTTCTTTGAGGGGAAGCTCAAGGAGGAATGGGAAAGGCTCCTCTATGAAAAACTCCCCAAGCCGTCTATGAAAGATGTGGAGGAATTCATAGAGCAGCGTCTGCTGTGGGCCGATACCGACTCGCGAACGACTACTGCTGCTCCTACGTCCAACTCGTCATCCTACAACTCATCGCCCTACTCTTCACATCATCCGCCGACGTCACCAAAACACAAGAAAGCTCAGACGCCCTCCAAGTGTGCTTCATGTGGTGAAGCACACTGGCTGGGCCGGTGCTCGGCCTTCTCAGCACTTCCTGTGGAGGACCGGAATCGCCTAGTGAGGGAGAAGAGATTATGTCTAAACTGTTTCTCTCCCACTCACTCGGTTAGGCAGTGTTCGAACAAGCATAGCTGTCGACATTGCAGCCTCCGCCATCACTCTCTTCTCCATAGGGAGTCAAAGCCCACTGCCAGCACCTCAACCACTCCTCCTGCTGCCTCGCCTACTGCGGCAGCTGTGGTATCTCCAGGGGGTGGAGCCGATCCTGCCTCCGGAAGTCCTGACTCTGGCTACTTCACATGTACTATTGTGGCTAGAGTTCAGCATGAGGGTAAAGTATCTCAGACCCGAGTGCTTCTGGATCACGGGAGTGGAGGAAGCTTCATCTCCGAGGAGTTGGCTTCCTCTCTCAAGCTACCTCGTGTGCCACAAGACAAACTTTTCAAGGGCTTCAGCCAAGGCACTGTGAGGTCGAGATTCAAAGTTCACGTCACTCTCAAGTCTACCACGTCCTCATTCTCTATGGTGACCATTCCACTTTCGGTCATACCTCATGCTCTCCACACGTCTCCTCCTGCAGAGCGAGATGTTGTCCTCGATCGGGCTCGTGATCTCGGCCTGACCTTGAGTGACTCTCTACTTGGTGGTCAAGTAGATGTGATTCTGGGGGGAGAATATCCCTGGGATCTATGTGGAGAATCTATCACGAACGGTCCTTATCGCTTTATCGACACCAAATTCGGGTACGGAGCGGTTGGACCACTCAATGCTACGCCTACTATTATGAACATCACCGAAATCGACTCACAACTTCATGATGATCTCTCCAAGCTTTGGGCTCTTGACCGAGTCCCAGAGCACACTACTCTATCACCTGATGACCAACAAGCGGTGGACATCTTTGACTCCACTACGACCCTGAAAGATGGCAGGGTACAAGTCAAGCTTCCTTTCAAGTCCAACGCCCCAGAATTGGGCGACTCACGCAAACAAGCTATTTCAAGGTTCTACAACAATGAACGCTCACTGTCCACCAAGGGAAAGCTCGATGATTTCAATGCTGCTCTGAGAGAGTACCTCACATTAGGTCATGCTCACGTCATTCCTCCCAATGAGCTCCACCCCCCAAGACCTGTGTTCTACATGCCGGTGCACGGCGTTTTCAAAGAGACGTCATCCACCACCAAAGTACGCCCGGTGTTTGATGCCTCCGCAAAAACGACCACAGGCATTTCGCTAAATGACTGCCTTCTGGTGGGTCCTAACTTATACCCCCAGTTGGCAGACGTCCTGATTCAGTTCAGGCAGCATCCGGTCGGTCTCTCCGCCGACATCAGCAAAATGTTTCGAGAGATTCGACTGGACGCTGACCACCAGGACTACCATCGCTTCATCCTGCGTGAAGACAATGGCAGGATCTCAGATTGTCGCATGGAACGGGTGACATTTGGTGTGGCATCGTCGCCCTTCCTGGCCACTCAAGCACTTCGCCACATCGCTTCCAAGTTCAAGGACAGATATCCTAGAGCTGCTCGCCTCATAGAGACTGTATTCTATGTGGACGACTTCGTCTCTGGTGCCATGGATACACAAGATGCGGATAACATCAGAGATGAACTTTGTGGTCTCCTTTCTGAGGCTGGCATGACATTGAGGAAATGGAGGTCGAACTCTCAAATTTTCCTTGACCACACCCCCTCCAGCCTCCGGGAAGTCGAGACCACGCCCCTCCAACTTCACGATTCGGCCAAGGCCCTCGGTGCTCATTGGAATACGATTTCAGACACACTACACGTTGCCACTCCTACAGCACCATCCCCTGATGTCAAGGTAACTAAACGTCAAGTTGCTTCAATCTCAGCTGCTGTTTTCGATGTGATGGGGCTATTCGCCCCAACGACGATCCTTCCCAGACTGATACTACAGGAGTCTTGGAAGTTGCATCTCCATTGGGACAAACCACTCCCAGAGGAACTACTGGAACCTTGGAATTCATGGATCCAAGAACTGCATCACATTCAAGAACGCGCCATACCTCGCAGGTTCTTTGACACGTCTGAACCACCTATTTTTCTCTCGATGCACGGCTTCTCCGATGCCTCTGCCAAAGCTTATGGAGCCGTGATCTACCTCCGCGCTGTCACATCAGATGGTACGGTGCAGACAGCACTTGTCACAGCTAAGGCACGGGTGCTACCTCTTAAACATGTCACGATACCCCGAGCAGAGCTTCTTGCGGCACACCTTCTTGCCAAGCTCTTGGCACACACGTCACAAGTTCTGGACATAGACCCGCATCAGCTATATGCGTGGATCGATAGTTCCATCACTCTACATTGGCTTTCCAAAGATCCCAGCCAACTCAAGGATAGGTTTGTGGCTAACAGAGTCCAGTCCTGTCATGACCACTTACCAAGTATGATGTGGAGACACGTCCCCACCCACCAAAACCCAGCTGACCTTGCTAGTCGTGGTGTTTCGGCATCTACCCTCATCAACTCTGATCTTTGGTGGAAAGGACCACTTTGGCTTGCCGAACCGCCCGACAAATGGCCTACTTACCAACTGAAAAGTCCGCCTGAAGCTATTCATGTGTTATCCATCCGACCTGCTATGGACTTGGACACATCACAGAAGGAGTTTCTGGTTTCACTCTGGTCCAGATTCTCTACTCTCCATGTTCTCACTCGAGTCATCGCAAGAGTGTACAGATTCTTCAACAGAGTCAAGAACCGTCACACCTACGATACGGACATTCTCACTTCTGATGAACTCTCTACTACTCAGCTTACACTCATATGTCTCTCCCAGAAGCTGGACTTCCCTGAGGTCTTCTCTTACATTTCGACAGACAAACCACTCCCCAAGAACCACCCACTTCACGGGTTCATCCCCACTTTTGATGGCACTGTGCTACGTCTGTTGTCTCGAGTACGTCGACCAGACTCCAGCACACAACCCCGATCGATCATTCCCTTACACAACCGATCTAAGTTCACTCGCCTTCTCCTAACCACGGCACATCACTCTCATCGACATCCAGGCGTCTCCACACTTCAAAACATCATTTCGGAGACGTACTATGTTTCAGGCCTGCGCAATCTACTGAAGGCTATCAGTCGTGCTTGCTCTTCATGTCAGAGAGCCTACGCACGCCCACTTTCACAGCAGTTAGGACTTCTGCCCTCTGTGCGCACTACTCCAGCACACCCATTTCAAAAGGTCGGAATTGACTTCGCAGGACCCATGCTCATTCGACGAGGATACACGAGGAAGCCCCTCGTCGAAAAATGCTATGTGGCAGTATTTGTGTGCATGGCCACAAAGGCTGTGCACCTTGATGTCTGCACCTCCCTCTCCTCGGAGGACTTCCTGGCGACCCTCACCCGCTTCGTGGCGAGACGTGGCTGTCCATCTGATGTCTACTCGGACAATGGCAGCAATTTCGTGGGGGCCCGGGAGGAACTCCGAGAGTTGGAACAACTCTTTAGAGCACAGGACACACGAAGAGCTACGTCACACTTCGCACAGAGAAACGGTATTACCTGGCACAACATCCCTCCCAGAGCGCCACACTTTGGCGGCCTCTGGGAGGCAGCGGTACGGAGTATGAAGACACTCTTGAAAAAGAATTGTGCACCACATCCACTCCGTTTCGACGAAATATATACATTGCTCGCCGAGGCGGAGTCCATACTGAACTCCCGACCCCTCACACCTCTCAAGAAGGAGGAATCAAGTCAAGGGGAGGTCCTGACTGCCGTTCACTTCCTAATCGGCAGACCACTCAGGGCCTTGCCCGAAAAGGATCCACCTACTGCTAACATATCTACACTACGACGGTGGAGACTCATTTCCAAACTCAAACAAGACCTGTGGAATGCCTGGCTGAAAGCATACTTGGCCACGCAGCATCAGAGACAGAAATGGATAAAACGGAACAACAATCTACGCGTCGGAGACCTCGTCTTTGTGAAAGACGAGGTGCTGAAAGTCAAAGAGTGGCCACTCGCCCGTATCTTGGAAGTATTTCCAGGCGATGACGGTCAAGTTCGAGCGGTCAAGCTCAAATGCCACAACAGAGAGTACACCAGAGCGGTACAACAGCTTATCTCCTTCACGCCGGACAATTCCCCATCTCCTTCAAGGAATTCTACAACTCTTAGCAACCTCGATTCAATTGACACTTGAACTGTCATTTCGTTTACTTCTCACCTTCAAGATAACTACAACACAAGCAAGAATTATGTATACACAATGTCACATTCAACTAATGATGTACTCCTACTTTCCTGCCCCGGGAGTCTGTCCGGGACTGTAGACCAATCCCAGACATGATGTTATACGCACACACGTTATTAGATGTTTCACGCCTTCTCATTGATTTCCATCTACACCTTGTTAACACTTTTCTCACATGCCCATTTATGGACGTATGTTTACTCTCTCTCTTGCCTCTCTTTAATCATATTCATACCTGTATTCTATACCCACAGTCATCTCACTCCTATGTTCTTGTTATAAGTCACGCATATTCTCTCTTATATTGGTTGCTTTCCTCTGACCCACTTGGAGCATGATAAAACTCTGAGATAGTTGCGCTCTTTTACCATCCGCGCCGGGTTAAGTTAGTAGCCTGGTCCTTACCACTCGGTAAGGAGGTGATTCTGAAAGTGCGCTGTACCCAAAGTCCACGTCACGCCCACAACTGGCAGTTTGAGGTCACCTACGCATACAACCTCAAACACAATACACCTTTACTTTCACGCCTCATACAACAGGCCCCGGGTACAGTCACTTTCAAAAGCAATTAATGTAACAACTAGAATAAACTCATTAGTAAAGCAATTAATATAACAACTAGAATAAACTCATTAGTAAAGCAATTAATGTAACAACTAGAATAAACTCATTAGTAAAGCAATTAATATAACAACTAGAATAAACTCATTCTAAAGCAATTAATGTAACAACTAGAATAAACTCATTAGTGAAGCAATTAATATAACAACTAGAATAAACTCATTCGTAAAGCAATTAATGTAACAACTAGAATAAACTCATTAGTAAAGCAATTAATATAACAACTAGAATAAACTCATTAGTAAAGCAATTAATGTAACAACTAGAATAAACTCATTAGTAAAGCAATTAATGTAACAACTAGAATAAACTCATTAGTAAAGCAATTAATATAACAACTAGAATAAACTCATTCCGTAAAGCAATTAATGTAACAACTAGAATAAACTCATTAGTAAAAGCAATTAATGTAACAACTAGAATAAACTCATTAGTAAAGCAATTAATGTAACAACTAGAATAAACTCATTAGTAAAACAATTAATGTAACAACTAGAATAAACTCATTAGTAAAGCAATTAATGTAACAACTAGAATAAACTCATTAGTAAAGCAATTAATATAACAACTAGAATAAACTCATTCTAAAGCAATTAATGTAACAACTAGAATAAACTCATTAGTGAAGCAATTAATATAACAACTAGAATAAACTCATTAGTAAAGCAATTAATATAACAACTAGAATAAACTCATTCCGTAAAGCAATTAATGTAACAACTAGAATAAACTCATTAGCAAAACAATTAATGTAACAACTAGAATAAACTCATTAGCAAAACAATTAATGTAACAACTAGAATAAACTCATTAGTAAAGCAATTAATGTAACCACTAGAATAAACTCATTAGTAAAGCAATTAATGTAACAACTAGAATAAACTCATTAGTAAAGCAATTAATGTAACAACTAGAATAAACTCATTAGTAAAGCAATTAATGTAACAACTAGAATAAACTCATTAGTAAAGCAACTAATATAACAACTAGAATAAACTCATTAGTAAAGCAATTAATGTAACAACTAGAATAAACTCAATTAATGTAACAACTAGAATAAACTCAATTAATGTAACAACTAGAATAAACTCATTAGCAAAGCAATTAATGTAACAACTAGAATAAACTCATTAGCAAAGCAATTAATGTAACTATTGAATAAACTCATTAGTAAAGCAATTAATGTAACTAGAATAAACTCATTAGTAAAGCAATTAATGTAACAACTAGAATAAACTCATTAGTAAAGCAATTAATGTAACAACTAGAATAAACTCATTAGTAAAGCAATTAATGTAACAACTAGAATAAACTCATTAGTAAAGCAATTAATGTAACAACTAGAATAAACTCATTCTTAAAGCAATTAATGTAACAACTAGAATAAACTCATTAGCAAAGCAATTAATATAACAACTAGAATAAACTCATTAATAAATATAAACAACAAGATTAAACTCATTAGTAATACAGCCATAATATCTTTCAATTATGCTATATGCAAGCCACACCCACTCTAGGGTTATTTACACTTATACCATAGTTGCTATGGTAACAGGCCTTGATTAAAAATGTTATTTCCTACATTATTCCCCTGCGGGAAAAAAATTGCATCCCAAGAGAGTTTAAATTGCACACAGAAGATTTTTTTTTGTCAGCAAAATAGAGTGAGATGCACAAATAATTATGGTATAAAGTGACGTATCATGTTTTTTTTAGCTATGAATGAAAATCTAGCTTTTTTTAGTATAAAGTCTTGTCTTGTGAACTTCACTGGATATCATCAATCACTATTGCTTTTGTTCAAAGGCTGTGGAAAGGGAACAAACTACACTCATATTGTTGGTGCTCTGGAACCGCCGCATTAAGTGGACACATTTCCCCCTCAAAACAACAATATTTGCTCTTACTTCACCTTTTACTCTGTTCAAAAAGGAAATACTGTATAAAATAGTTAAACATGGCAACTCTCAGAATTATTGCTAGATAACAGCCCCCTTCCTGGTTTTGCCCTTGGGATAGTTATCACCAATAATTCCTCAAGCCCATGGCTTAACTATTACTTAAATCTACAGTGTCTCCTTTCATGCAATTCATACAAACGGCAATATTGCTATGGTTACCATTAACTCAAATATTACCTTAATAGAGCACTCCCAGTTTGAAGTTAAACCAGCATCAAGAATTCCAAACTGACCAAAGCCAGGTCCAAGTTCCAGTGAGGACACCATGTAATAGTGCTTGTCCCCTAATCATTAAAACATGATTATACAACATACAGCAAAAGTATTGTCAAACAAGTGCAACAAGGGGACACTATTAAGGGTGAGAGACAAATAGAGTAACATTATTTACTCATTTAATTTATTGGCAAGCAATATAACAAGTAGGACACAATAAGAGATGCATAAATATGAGCTAGTCAGATTAATTATGCGTATATTAATAGCACGTGATGATGGAGACGATGATTGAGGAATGACGTTCACGTTTACTCTTAGGGCACTCATAAATATCGAACTTTTTGTGAATGACCCAACCCCCCTTGACCGATTTATCACGGAGGACGAGAAAACGTATCAATTGAGAAAAAATTATAACTGTGGAGGAAAAATGTCAAAAATGTGTCTTTGCGCCCTACAGCTTTGTGGAGTGGGGGAAGCCACCCATCACAATGGCAGACAATTCTGTATTATTGAAAGTACATTTTAGGTTTATAAAATATATAGACTGCCATAAGAAATTGTCGAGTAAATGTTGTCACAACAATAAGACTTCTTTCTGGTAAAGTATAAATTGAAAATATAATTAATAATAAATAAAAAAAAAACACAGAATAATATTTTAGAAACCAATATTACTTTAGCTATAACTGCTCATGATATGACAAGTAGAAAGCTATCTTGGCAAGTGTAACACTGGCACTTCAGCGTCCTAGTGATGAAGACATAACATTCTTGACCTGGTACAGCATGGCAGTGACCAGGATGGCAGTGACCAGGATGGCAGTGACTAGGATGGCAGTGACCAAGATGGCAATGACCAGGATGGCAGTAATTCGGGTGGTAGTAACGAGGAGTTTGATGACAGCAAGAATGACTTCAGTGTTGATGGGTGCAGTGACTGCTGTAATGACTAGATGGTCGAGGACTTTGCTGAGAACAGAATTGACGATTCTGAAAGTGGCGATTTCTACAGGAATTTCAACCACATACTTTATAGCAATAATTAAAAATAAATATTTTATATAAAAGGTGAGACTGAAGGAAGCTATCAGACATTAACTTCATTTTATGCAATAGACTAGTTACACTTGATAGTAATGTCACTCTAATCTATTCTGTCAACAACAGCAACAGTACAGCCTTACCAAACTGAATACACTCAATATCTTATTTGTGAGGTACCTGTTTTCATACACAAAAACCTATAAAGGCTGCTCTTTTCACAAAATATATAACAGACTGCTCAGTTCAAGATAAACCACACCCTAAATAAATATCAACAAATTCTAAGACAGATGTGTGCAAAAACACTTTCTCTTACCTCTTTGATCCAGTAGTAAACTGCTTCAGCCATGAAACCATACTTCCAGCCTTACTAATGTGCTTACTAAGAGCCGCAGTGTAATGCCATAGAAGTGTTTGCCAAACAGCGCGAGTACTCGGTTGTTTGTTAGGTCGGGAACAGCTCCTTAGTGTCAAGTTTACCCTTTCCCAATAACCTAGAGTGTACTCTACTGTTCGATAATACTGTCCCTGAGGCAATTCAACCATCAAGCATTGTGTCACCTTCCCACAACGCAATCAATCCTCTGAGTCTTGCGCGCGCCCATCACTGCATTATGTAAGGCATAATTAAGTTTTCTATTCGCGAGTAATCGCTTAAATAGATGCCTCTACTGCAGGCACACCTCTCTACTGGGAGCCAACCAGCCACTTAATTATCAATTCTAACCAGGCAACTTTTGCCAATTTGACGACCATTACCAGTCTCAGAAGTGCATGCATCTCCCTACCCTTCCTAGCTTATGTTATGCTAAAGGAATCATTCAACTTACCTCGGGCAGACACTACTTTAAACACATCATTGACTGACAAAAACCTATCAAACAAGACCACATATCAAATAATACATTGTACAATTATATATAAATATGCACATGTACTATATTACTGAGTGTTTGGTAAAGTTATATATATACTCATTTTGTACTTGAGGGCAAGTTAAGGTGACAAACAGTTACATTGTAATTATATTGGTGTTATTTTGTGTATTATATCAAGAATAATTGTATCCTCAAACTCCCATTATTTGGACTCCCAGTACTGGACCAACCCCTCCCCCCCCCCCCCATACTGGTCACTTCCCTCTACTGGCCACTTCCCTCTACTGGTCATGTCCCTCTACTGGCCACAGTACTAATAGACTATGAGAACTTAGACACTACTAATAGACTATGAGAACTTAACACACTACTAATAGACTATGAGAACTTACATACTACAAATAGATTATGAGAACTTAACACACTACTAATAGACTATGAGAACTTACACACTACTAATAGACTATGAGAACTTACACACTACTAATAGACTATGAGAACTTACACACTACTAATAGACTATGAGAACTTACACTACTAATAGACTATGAGAACTTACACAGTACTAGTAGACTATGAGAACTTACACAGTACTAATAGACTATGAGAACTTACACAGTACTAATAGATTATGAGAACTTACACTGTGCGCCCACTGAAGTGGTCTTTGATTTCACTACAAGACTGCTCCATATCTACCTTCTGGTCTTGAGCTTCTCTAGAGATTGGACTAGCCACTTCTCTGACTGTGAAGTTCTTGATTTTGGGTGCTGTTGTTTTAACTCTCTACAAATCAATCACAAAAACGATTACCAAGACTGCAACAGACTGTAGAGGTAATCAACTATAAGATTGATATACGTCTCTTTTCATATAAATAGAAGCCCTTCTAGCACAGTTTCCTAACATACTTACACTTACCATTTTACATATCTTGCAAGCAAAAATAAGTAAATGCAATAAACTTTTATGGCAATGCTTAAAAATGTCCGGCAATAGGTGGCAAAACTACTCACTGCTGTTGATTATTGTGAGGTATAGAACAGACATCAACAGTAGAATACTTGTCTTGGAGTTTGCAACCCAAGACAAGTGACATCACATTTTTGCAAGAGTTTTGGTAAAGTTAACAATGACGAAGTCTAGTAGAAGAAGCTTAATAATAGGAAGTTGGAATGTGAGAGCTTTGGTGGAGTATTGTGGCGATGTGTGTGTGTAGGAAGAGACCTGTAGGTAAGAGGTGTAGTGAAGGAGTTGGTGGTTGTGGCGATGTGTGTGTGTAGAGAGACCTGTAGTGAGAGGTGTAGTGAAGGAGTAGATAGGAAGTTGTATAGGAAGAGACCTGTAGGTGAGAGATATAGTGAAGGAGTAGATAGGAAGTTGTATAGGAAGAGACCTGTAGGTGAGAGGTGTAGTGAAAGAGTAGATAGGAAGTTGTATAGGAAGAGACCTGTAGGTGAGAGGTATAGTGAAGGAGTAGATAGGAAGTTGTATAGGAAGAGACCTGTAGGTGAGAGGTGTAGTGAAAGAGTAGATAGGAAGTTGTATAGGAAGAGACCTGTAGGTGATAGGTATAGTGAAGGAGTAGATAGGAAGTTGTATAGGAAGAGACCTGTAGGTGAGAGGCGTAGTGAAGGAGTAGATAGGAAGTTGTATAGGAAGAGACGTGTAGGTGAGAGGCATAGTGAAAGAGTAGATAGGAAGTTGGACTTGTTAGTGAAAGAGTTGCAGAGTATAGAGTGTCACCAGCTGGAGTGCAGGAGAGTGATGGTTTGGTGAGGATGTGTGGCCAGCGACTGATGGATATACATTTCTTCACTGCCACTCTTTGCTGAAAACTTCCTTCTACTATTGCCACTCTTTGCTGAAAACTTTCCTTCTACTATTGCCACTTTTTGCTGAAAACTTTCCTTCTACTATTGCTACTCTTTGCTGAAAACTTTCCTCCTACTATTGCCACTCTTTGCTGAAAACCTTCCTTGTATTATTGGACTCTTGGTTGGAAACTTTTCCCTGTTTTTGGCACTTTACTTCCAGTTATGAACCAAAATGTTATATACTCAGAAACTACTTAAAATTCCATTGCTTAAGACCCCAAATCTTGTTAGAATGGTAACAAAACTAAGAGGTATCCCAGACTTATTTTATTGGTTATATAGAAAACCTATGCCTCAATAAATATACATTTTGTTACCAAAAAAGATATAATAAAAAGCCCATTGTTGAGCCTTATTTTCCTGTGAATGGATCACATGCTTTAGCAAAAGGGTAATCAAAAATTGTACTTGAAATAAAGTACACACATATACACACATATACAAATCAATATATGTTTAGTAATTCAGTTATTCTCGGCTGAAATAATTATAATAATTGCAAATTTTCTCGTTCTAATAGCCAATATTGTTAATAGCAAGTACCCCGCCACATAGTGGCGCTTGACGTATTGCAAAGTAGGAATGTAGTAGCACAAGTTATCTTGCTCAGTTATCATTCTTTACCATTGGTTAAGGTTACATAAGTTTCCCTCTCCTACTCTCTTTTTTCTTAACTATCTGAGCTTTTCTTCTACCCACCTCTCCTAACTTCAGCTCGTTTTCTTGAGTCATGGAGCCCCCTGAACTTCTGTCCTGAGAAACTTTTGTCTTTTATTTCGTACTAACCCCCCGCCTTTACTCGTCGATTCCACCCGCTTTTTAGTTAGGTATAATTAACTGCTCGCCTTTTTGCCTTCTCTTCCCTTCCATTTAAACCTACACTGCCTTACCTCGCCGATTCCATCCGCTTTTCAGTTACGATTAATCGCCTTTTACCTTCTCTTCCGTACTTTCACCTTCCTTTTTGAAACCTACACTGCCTTCCATCGTCAATTGCACCCGCTTTTTAGAAGTACCAGCACGTTCTACTGATTGTGACGATACGTTACCCACCATAAGGTGACGATGCTTTACCGAACCACAAATGAACGACGCTTTACCGAACCATACAAAGCTTATGAATTATTCATGAATACACACACTGTCGGTCGTCATCATTACTGACACACAAGCATATTACTATATAGATTAAACCTTGGCTGTTAGAATGAGGAAAATTTGCAATTAGATTAATAGTAGTTTAAAGTGTAAGCCCGTACCTCAAATAAAACCCATCCACTGAATTCTCTTTCTCACCTGAATTTTGATGGTAAAGCAGCGAGAAGTAGACAGAGTCTCTGGAAACAAATAGAACAGCAGCTCAGGATGAATATAGGCCATTGTCATGGCAACTGTATCATACTCTGACCCCAGTAAGAAAGGAGAAACATACTGCTCTAGCTCATACTCAACCTCGTAGAGAAACACAATAGCCATGTGCTGTCGATGTTGATGCTTCCTCTGTGCTAGTCCTATGCTGGAGACAGAGCGCAGCTGTAGGTTGACCTCTGAGAGCTTAGTGATGTGCCTGTCTTCTGCTTGCTGTGCCTCCACCCACACATTCTGACAGTGAGTGATGTTGTGTTTCCTAGCAATCTCTTTGGGCAGAACAATATAGTGACTAGGTAACTTGTACGATGACACACACACAGCTTCAATCACACACTCAGTACTCTCATCTTTAGGCATGTCAGACTGAGGCACACGCTTGGAAATATCCCGCAAACTTCTACGTCTTTTGTTGGTATAAGAATACTCAGATGGAGAAGGTGGTAGCACCGTTATAACAGTGTCTTTAGTAATTCTTCCTTGGAGCACAGGTGAACAATGGCACACATGCACTCTGCATACTTGGTCTCCTGGCTCATTAGGATGCATTGGAATAGTGTAGTTGAATCCTTTGTGAAGCACTACCATATCTTGGTGATACAACTGAGTGGCAATATGAGCAACTTCAACTGCACTAGAATTGATAACCTTAACAAGGACCTCCTTCAGTGGAATACAGCTGCTCCATCGAAACCAAACCTGTTCCCTGGTAAAGAATCCATAAGACTCCATAAAATGTTGAGAGGCCAAAAGTAAGACAGGCTGACTTTTCTGTGGAAGACCGGTTACTATATGGAGGTCATTAGGGGTCAAGTTGAGGTGATTCAAGACTGAGAGGCTATCTATGTCATTGTCTTCTAGCAGTGGCACTGAAAGTACTGAAGGGTACTGACAATCAGTATGGTCCACTACGCGCAGTGTGCAGCTATTGCTCGTAGGATTGACATACTCATTAGCAAACTTAAAAGTGTTCAAAGTTCCTATCTTGCAAACACTCGCCACCCCAGACCTACCACTTCGTCCAGCTTTCGGTACGATTAACTTCATAGGGTCCTTTTTAAGACGAGGCAAATACGATGCTTCTAGGAGCATACCAACTTGCCAGATTCCAGCCTCTGGCTCCATCATTTCCTAACACTGACACAACCGTAACAGCACAGAGGCTTCACTCCCATTAGCCACACCTTCCACTTTTAATTACGCGTGCGACCTTTTACCTGCTGAAATCTGGGGATGGGAAAGAAGAGAAAGTTGTTAGATGAATGAAATACTGTCACAAATAGAGTGCAAAAATGTCCACTTCTCTCTTTATAAACAAGCAATGTGATTTTTCAAAAACAATATTCGGGTATGATTTCTAGCATATAATGCATTTATAAAAAAATAGTGGAAAAAAATTATGGTATTACAATTACCAAGAAATCATATGACCTCTACTCATGAAATTACAAATTCCCTTCAATTTTTGCAGCACGAGTCTTTTGCTTTACACTTTCATCTTTGTCACCACTAAGTGCATTCACGATACTTGCTATCTTCAAGCACCGAATAGTCTCAGGGCTGCCCTCAGGGTTGATAGAATCCAAAACCATACATGCCAATTCTGAGTATTTCTTTGCAACAGGTAACTCTCCCAGAATAAGATAAGCTTGAGCAACATCAACCAATGAACTTGAAATAAGTTTTCTCTGCTTGCTTGTAACTTCACCTTCCTCTGGGATTGTCTGGAAACTAGCTAAAGCATATTCAAACCAATCTTTGCTGAGCATGTGTTCTCCAAGCTGTGAATATGCTTGTCCCATGGAGGACATGGCATGCCCAATCTCAACACATAGCTGGTCCCTCATTCCTGAAGAGAGTTTCTTGTATGTGTTCAGAACTGCTTGCAATACAGTGCGTGCTTCAGCTGCTTTGCCAGAAGACAGCAACAAATCTGCATACTTTATTAAATTGCTAGATACAGTCAAATTGCTTGAACCTAGCAATAATTTCTGTTTGTTAACAAGATGCTCGTAACAAAGAAGATGAGACTCCAACTTTGCAGCTGAAAGTGATAGTGCACGTATGTCTACTTCTAGAATCTGTGCAGTAACTTTGTCAGCTTCTGCTAGTAAGGGATATTCCTTCAGTAGCTGAAGATGAGGAATTAGCAGACATTGTACAATATTGGCTGGAATATCACCTATATAATCTGGTAAGGTGTCCACCAAAGATTTGAGCACTCTGTGATAGTGAGACACTATGTGAACATATTGAGAATAACTCAAACTTTCAGACACAGCTGTTTCTAGGGGAAAATGGCAATTTTGATGAGAAGAACTGGCAAACTGCCGTGGTGTTAAGACGCCAGGTGAAGATAAACCTGGAAGACTTCTATGATAGTTGGCTAAACATTCCTCTTTATTAAAATTTTTATATCTCTTTAACCAAGTACTCTGTTGAAATTCACCTTCTTTAGTTTTGCAGTGCTCTTCATCAAGAGTGGGAGCAGTGTGGGCTGTGAACTGTCTCCGCACACAGCTCATCGCTGACCCATGCATGGAAACCAGCTCAACATCTTTAAAAAAAGAGGTGTTAAACAGCAATATAGGGGAGTGGCGCAAAAAAGCTATTCTGTCATCATTCATTGACTCAAGTGAAGCAAGAGGCTGGGAAGGAAACATCTTCTCCTTGATAGACTTAAAGTAATCCCAATAAGATAAATCAGAGCTCTCTTTCACTGATGGTGGAGGCAAGGTGGGCATCAGTGACTCTTTAGGAATGCTATAAAAAGAACTTTGTATGTGATGAGCAGCTAGTCCAGTCATAACTGGAAGATCCAGATCCATGCAACCAAGCAAATCAAACACATGTCTCATGCGAGCATCTGCCACTACAACCTCAAAATACACACTAAGAGAAGCCTGCAATGGACTTTGTTCTTCTTCCAATTTGTTCTTCAAAATCTTTGAATATACACTGAGAGCATCATGGTCGTCCAAATGCCACAATTCTTTGTAAGAGTAGATTGTAGCTGCAGCAAGAGCAGTAGATATAGGAAGAGAACAAATCCTCTCCATTAACTCTCGCTCTTCACTACACCTTTTCACTCTCCCGAGACCAGACAATAATTCCACAGCCTCCTCTTCTTCAAATCTATCCACAAAAAATGTAAAGTTAAATTAACCATCATCATCCCTATCTACTCTGTACTTTCATATCTATAGTCCTTTATATCTACAATCCTGTCACATCTACAGTCCTGTCGCATCTGCAGTCCTGTCACATCTACAGTTCTGTCACATCTACAGTCCTGTCATATCTACAGTCTTGTCACATCTACAGTCCTGTCACATCTATAGTCCCGTCACATCTACAGTCCTGTCATATCTACAGTCTTGTCACATCTACAGTCCTGTCACATCTATAGTCCCGTCACATCTACAGTCCTGTCATATCTACAGTCCTGTCACATCTACTGTCCTGTCACATCTACAGTCCTGTCACATCTAGTCCTGTCACATACAGTTCTGTCACATCTACAGCCCTTCACATCTACAGTCATGTCACATCTATAGTCCTACCACATCTGCACTGTCCTGTTACACCAACATTGTCCTATCACATCTGAACAGTCCTGTCATGTCTACAATGTCATAACATGTACATATATTACCTTATCACCCTGACATAGCTGTCTCTAAAAAAAATTTTTTTGGAACGAGTAATAATTGAGAGCTATACAGTTATTTTCACATTGACACTGTCACATCTATACCAACGCATCTGGTCTCATCTAGTCTACATTTCTTGGAATTTAGATACAAGTAAATTGTGCTTACCTAGAAGGCATTGCTATAGTATGAGATGAAGGTGATTGCTCTGTGCATGTGACCAGAACAGAACCAAACCCAGTAGTGCAGCTTTTAAAATGACTCAAAAGGACATTCTGGTGGCTCTCTGAAGCCGCATTGTGAACATAGCCATCTACCATTAAAAGCCATGGCACCTGCTGTCCACTTAAACATTTCATCATAGCATCAATGTTGTGATCCAGAGTACCTTCTTCTTTTATTCCAAGTGCTCTTAGTGCTACAGCTACTGACAGACAGAGACTAGAGGTTGAAGTAGTATCCAAGTAGACAACCATTGGATCAACATGCTTTAATCCCAGCCATTTACGTTGATGTGACTCTAGGAAATAATGGCTGAATTGATAGAGTAACTGGGTCTTACCTGAGCCCTCTGGACCAGCAATGTACACAATGGGACAACAACTTCCATCATTGGCCACACTGGCTTTCTTCAACTCTTTATCAAGGGCTTTAACAAGAGCCATCCTATTTACTGCATAGTGGCTGAATGATGGTGGAAATACACGCGCAGCTCGACAAGTCCGTTTTTTAAACTTATTATAAACTTCCATTGCTGCAGTTCCTCCTAACACAATGACGAAAAAAGAGAGAGATAACTTGACAAAAGGGTCATTTCTAATTGTGTAGGCGACACTAGATGTTACAGATTTCCACCTCCCAGCTGTAGAGAGGGGGCGAGTGCTGACATTACTAACTCGAGTTCTCACACTCCGGGATAGCAGTTTGGCTATTGTTGAAGCCATAGCCACTTACTAAGGGACTGCAGAAGAAACCACGCCCAGGGGTGGGGATATCTCGCTGGCTGTACGTTCAATTAGAGAGTCGAACTTGGGGTAAGAAGTCCGCCCTAGTAGCTAACGGCCAGGCCTGTCAGCGGAATGGACACATAATAAAGGGAGTGAGAAGAGAAATAGAAGTGGAGTTGGGTAGAACATTGTGACAAGACCCCAGCCGTTAGAATTTGTGTAGTTTAAAGTCTTCAACTAGTCTTGGCTCATTGCCAGACAGACATAGTATTCTGCTTACAGGAAATTTAGAAGCGACTAAGTTGAACCGGGTAGAGGTGGTCTAATCCTTAAGCTTTTTAAGCTTATGGGGAGATAATTGCCTGGAGAATCTTGTCCTGAATTGTATAGAAGTAAGCAGAGAAATATTTAACAGTAGGCATAACAGTTTTACATAAGATAAACTAAGATTTTATTGAGATGCTAGCAATTCTATAAGAAATGGCTGGCCACTTAATTTGATTTTTCCCTATTGTGTTGTTTTACTGAAGAGGCAGTGTGCAGCCGGCATGAGTAATGCCAAGTTTGTTCTGTCAGCAAGACAGAAGGAAGAATTGTAAGTGGGATTATATCATTACCTTTTGACTTAGCTTACTGTTATACATGTTTGTGTTCACACTAGACACTATGCAATTGCGGACTACCTGAAATCACAAGGTTATGACCTAGCTCTAGAATCTTTCATCAAGGAATCTGAAATGGTAAGGGGTTTGCTTCTTGATATGTGATGTGGTTAGTGTCATGCCACTGGCTTGTAGAAGGAAGGTGGTTCTAGCATGACCAAATATAGTGGACTGCTAGAGAAGAAGTGGACCTCAGTCATCAGACTGCAAAGGAAGGTTATGGACTTAGAGCAGAAATTGTCTGAAATGCAGAAGGAAGTAGTGGAGGGAGGAGCTACTCGTAAGACTAGATTAGCAACAGACTGGATTCCAAGACCTCCAGAAAGGTGTGTCCATGCACGCACGCACACACACACACACACACACACACACACACACACACACACACCCTGCTTTACTGATATGTCATGGTGCTTTGGTCAAGACTCAACTAGTAAGCTATGAGTGTGCAGCAGTTGTAAGCATCTCAGAATCTGTGGAATTCTTTTGTAACATGTCATGCTTATTTGTGAATAATAGTCAAGTAATTAAATGTATATTCCAAGTTCTACCTGAAGGAGTTGCAAATAGTGAAATGGTCCAATTTTGTATGCTTCAGTTAAGTTTTCTCTTAATTTCACATTTTCTCTACGGAGCAAAGAAGTGCAATACATTATTTTAATGAATAGATTTTGGTATTTGAGTTAATGTGTGTGGCAGGTCTGAGGCCGGAGTTAGGGGCGTGGTAACCTAACTGTCATTGGTAGGGTATAGACAGTATGACTCAATTTCCCTCTAGTTTGTCCAAGTTGAGTTGGCACAGGAAAAAAAAAATTATAGCTTTGAACATAAGCAGTTATAGATCCGGGAGTATTCAGTGTTTCAAACATTGCACCTAAATGGTCTTTACAAGTTTAAAGTCAGCACGAGCGGGAAAGTGCTGATATGGTATTTGTAGCTGCCTGTCTACTGTAGCTTTCTTCTGTTGTGAGTATGAGGACTGGGTTGCCTGGGTGGAATAAGGCAATTAACAAGAGTGAAAGGCAAATTTAGTGTGTGGTCATTATCAAGAAAA
>WLWD01006246.1_pt1 | contig 19467 bp, 8 predicted proteins | sample 6712731 | NCBI WGS metagenome assembly WLWD01 (sample SAMN12718690, study PRJNA576275) | sponge metagenome | isolation source: marine sponge | host: Mycale hentscheli | place: New Zealand: South Island, Marlborough, Capsize Point | collected 2014-11-01
CCCCCCATATTAAGTCGTATTCTGTGTATTTTGTTCTTGAATCTCAAAGCCTTACAGGATTGGGTGGAAGATATATATTGTAATCATCAATAAGAGCTTTTTGTCTCCTTCTCTTCTTCAGATTCATCCAGTGTCGCTGAAGCAAAAGTGCCGCATAAACTTCTGGAATAGTGTGATCTGATTGTTAAAAAAAAGCAAACAAAAATTAAAAGAAATCCAGAGTATATCAATTACCTACCTTTTTCTGAAGCCAAGAATGAGGCATATCTATCTGGCTTGATATCTGGGAAACACTTTCTAAGCTTCTCTTTTAATTCAGAATTGCATGCTATCTGGCATTGAGGGCATCCTTTAGTGAGAGAAAAATATGGGATATCATTAATATGCAGTGTCCAGTCATATTTCACCAACTCACCTCCACATTCTATATCTAGAGCATATCTTACTAAAGCCATGAGCGTTGAATTAAATGTCACTGTTTGCACTTTCTCACTTACACCCTTTTCTGATAAAACTACCGTCTCCCTTATTGGAATATAGAGATGCATCATTTTCTATTAATAAATATACAGAGATAAATAGTGAATACTTTCTTTTGCAGGAAGTCATAACATATTACCAGTAGTAGAGGATCATTAATAAAAAACTCATGCTACTTTATTCACAAAAGTGAGCACATCAAGCGTCCTATGGCAATATACTTGCTAGTACTCAATAATAAAGCTAGGTTAACCATGAAAGAGTGATGTTTCTGCACACCAAGCTCTGAAATCTGCACCTATGGTGCTTATTATTATTATTATTTTTGAATTTTGATCGGTTTATCCTAGACCAATTATTGATCTTTGATTTTCATAGTAGCTATTCTAAATTAGATTGCACTGATAAATGTGTCGACATCGTATAATAAATACAAACAATAACATTTTCAAAGGGGGAATTATTGATAGACTAGAGATGTCAAAGAATCAGCTGGATTAAAGCACACTGAGTACAAAGATAATGCTACAGTATGGAAGATGTAACTTACCCTGTAAGCAATGTGGTCTGGGCAATGAATTCCCCAACCCACAGGAGGTTCAAGGTTTCTCAGCATGAGGAAGACGTTGTCTATGGTCAGTATGCCCCTTAAGAAAAGGAAGTTAAAAAAAGTGTAATGTCAATGTTTGAGTACACACACACACACACACACACACACACACACACACACACACTCACACACACACACACGAGAGTTTGATTAAGTAATAACAGCAGCTTCATTTATCAGTATTATACTTACGTTCCCTGTGGATCATATTCAAGCCATGCATTGTTGAACTTCTTTAAGTCAAAATCCGTCAGTTGGGACCTGTCCATTGTGACATACTCAAAGTGATCAATGAAGACCGCAACAAAAAGATTTAAGACCTAAGCCAAGCACAGACATTTTGAGTGAGCACACAATATGAAATCTACAGTGGAACGAACCAAGATGACAGAGATGAAGTAAAAGGAGAGATAAAAAGGAATTGCAACGTCATTTCCACATGTATCGGACTCAGTAAACAAGCCAGTACAGTTGTTGCACATTTGCTCAGAATAAGAGTTGACCATTACATCCTGCCAGTTCTCACCAGTACCAACACGTATGATCAGGAGGAGGGCAGCTGGAAAGTTGCCGTAATTGTTATATTCATGAATTCCTAAATCATCAGATTGATCCACTGATCCTTGATAAATGTTCCCAAAAATCTGTCAAAAGGACTCAATATAGGTTATATTATAATATATATACATTATATAGCTATACTGCAACAACCAGAAATGAATTTAAAAATATTTATAAGAACATTGATGCTTAATAAACTCTAATTGGCTATAAAATATCATAACTACCCTTGGCATAGCTTATCACATTTAAAAATCAAGTCTCTCTTTACGAATAACTTATTAATGATTCAGTCATTCTCGGCTGAAATAATTATAATAATAGCAATTTTTTCTCGTTCTAACAGCCAATATAGTTAATTAAAACTTAACCCAAAGAAGTCGAAACGTCAGGTTAAATTTTAATTAACAATATTCGCTGTTCGAACGAGAAAAATTTGCTATTAGAATAACTTATTATATAAATTAAACATTGTCAGTACACATGCTCAAACTTACATGCATTCCAATTACTGCATAGATGAAGTATATGATGCACAGCAAATATGCGACCCATGGAAAAATCTGGATACAGAATAAATAGGCTGTCATAACATGGTTGCATCTATGTAAATGTTTTTACATCCTACCTTAAAAGACCTTATAACTGTCCATAAGATTCTCCTCACTTCTGGGAGAAATCGAAGAAGTATCAGAGCTCGGAGAGTACTGGCAAAATGTGTGTAGCGTAACTACATTAGAAAACAGTATATTTTGAATTGTGGTATCGTGTACTTAGTGTGGAATTACTAAATCTATTTAAACAAAAAGAACTAGCAGTGTAAAACCTTGAGATAAAGCTGCTACAGGATTACACATAGTCAGAAATTGTGAGCAACTATAGCTCTAGACGAACATAAGAAGGAAAAAAATAAAACAGAAGAGCAATCTAAATTTGAATACATTCTTCTAGCAAATAATTTTATTTTAAACTTGAAAATATGGCTGCAGAATTAGTGATGCTTTCCTATGCAATAATACGGCTAGAATTTATTCCGTGTATGAACATTGCAACCATGAACTAAATACGTCAATATAGAGTTAAGTGAATCTTATCACATATTATCTACTCAATCATCACGGAGAAAATGACATCTTACTATTGGTGAAGAAAGAGATGTCTGCAAGATCAACTCAAGAACAGAAGCAATTGCTATCAGGAACTCACACGCGTTCCAAATATTCTGAAAGTATACCTAAAACCAAGAAATACCTTTAATGGTTATTATAATATGTACTTTTTCTGTAATTTAGTAACAACTTCAGTGACAGTAATCATTTAATAAATTTTCACTAGACCTGGTAGACTTAGTACTAAGATTAAAACTTGAAACCTCCAATCTTCCATGTCATAATAATCAATCCCAGACCATACAATTTTCACCATACTTACAAGCAGAAGTGATATTCTGAGTCCACATATTTAAATTTTTTGTTGAATATTTGATGACATACAAAAGGTATTTGCATTCAATTTATGGATTTCATTGCCTATTTTTTGCAAGTTGTTATAGTTTATGGTGCGACATATATAGGATGATGACATAAAATGAGGAGTCCATTGAGAATAATGCAACAGTACGATTTAGTGGTATATGCTCTGGTGTATTGTGGATATAATAGCTCAAAAGCCAGAGTTAGTGGCTAAAACCAAAGCTCAAGCTTATTTTCCATTAAAAAAGAAAAGAAAGAAAACAACCTTTTCTCCTATTATAGCTTGACCTGACATAATTGAAAAAGAAACACATTTTACTTATGTGTCATGCATACACTCAATCGCATCCAGTTATTCTATATTTGTATCACCCATGCATAATTACCTGCTGAGTCATGCTACTGGAGGGATCACATGAGTGTGGTGTTAGAGAGAGAGAGAGAGAGAGATGATTTGAATAATGAATTGATTGAACTGTCTAATAAGTCCTCCTAGCTAACCTTGGTTCTACCGCTTACTACTTGGCGATTGTGTAGGCTCGTCTTATAACCCCCCACGCCATGGGAGGCTCCCACAGGCGTTACATATGTCTTAAATGGCTATTTTACACCATGAGCATAAGCAGCTATAAATAAGGTAGCCAGAACATGATGTTATTCTTTGCCACAGGACGTATTTATGTGAGCAATTAATCTCTCAACTTGTCAAATTTATAATGACATTGTTTCTTTTAATAAGTAGCATAACTATGTAACTGCATCCATTACCAACTCACCTTTGGGGCCATGATAGTCATTTTAGTCAGAGATTCCACAGCAAAGAATACCGTAAATCCAATGTTAATATAGTACACAGCTATGTTGAGCTCATTGCGATTGTGGGTCTGAAAATCAACAGAGAATAATAGCGACGTTAATACTTTAATTTTTTGTTCCATTTTAATATCATGCATTGTCCACTTAACTATATGCATCCATGAGTCAGCTTTAGCATTTCAAATTAAAGCAAACATTTTTTTTTCTTATTGAATAAAAAAATGGAAAGCAGAGTCTATTTGGCTCCACTTACTTGCAGACATAGACAGAAGACATTTAAGAGTAGTGCAAACCCAACAATTGCACGAGTCACGGCACTATCCACAAATGGGAGGAGTCTATCTTGTAGAGCCTTAATGATCTTACTTTCAGGATGCCACTTCACCTTTGGTCGTGTTGTAATGGCAAATTGAAGGCAGCTCCTCTAACACACAAAAAATAAACAATTCAAAACAGATAATACAATTTCCAGTTGTTATTAAAGTGGTAAAAACGTGAAATTCAAGTGATTGATATTAAAAGATTATGTCCATGATGAGATTCAATATACAAGGTTTACCCATGCTGTATATAGTGTGTTATGACTTTAGTCCCTATAGATAGATATACATACAGTGGAATGTCTCTGAAATAACTCTCTGTTATGCAAACAATCTCTGACCAGCAAACCATACTTAGGGCCTGAATTGATGCCCTATTATCCTTAATGTAAACTAACCTAAAAAACAACAACGAATGCTCCAATTTCTCCTACTTGTATCAATTATAAAACATATCCACAAATTAATACCAAAAAAAAATGAATGCTAAATATGACCTCTAGCTCAAATACATCTACCATAAGTTTATATAGTCTGTAAATACAGGGCACTTGCAAGTTCCATAGACAACCCCTCAGCGCATTTTACTGCCCACAATTATACAAATCCATTTGTGACATTCTTCTGAGGAAGTGGGAATCTGCAGGTGTCAATTTATAGGGGATAGAGCTAATATCCCACTGATGTCTGTCCTCATTGAGCACAGCTAAATCTCTCTGCTAGTCTGTTAATAATAACTAGAAAGTAGTTATGCCTATAATTCCAAAACTCATTAGATGTATTCTCTCTCTTTCACAGGCTTTTTTTTTTAACTAAAAATATTTGGTCGCCACTGGGAATCAAACCCAGGACTGCTTGCTTAACACACAAGCGCTCTGCCACTGAGCTATGACAACCAGCTGGCAAACAAACACTCCAATTCTATATTTATACTGTTAAGGGGTACTGCTATGTTACAGTCTCACTCTCAGCAGACCAAGGAAAATTCTCTCCTTTTTTTCCAAAGATTCTTTTTATTCGTTGATCTTTTTTACTTCACTAATTTATATCACTTCATAATACATCTAATGAGTAAAAGAAGGCTGAGAAAGAAATTATGAAATTCCAAAACTACAATTATAATGCAAAGTAACTCTGAGATATATGTTTGTATGATAATTGGTGAGCGAGCGAGACATATCGGGGTAACACAATAGAAAATCAAGGACATTGTTTATTTGTTTGTTTATATACATGTGTATGGATGTATATGTCATTTTGTACTTAACCGTCACATTGTCGTGTTAGCTTGGAGGTCAACCTCGTCCCATACTCCATTAAACAAAATCCTTTGGTTTTTCAATCTTTACCCGTATTATCCAAGTTTCCCCTTAGAAATAAGTTGTCTCTGACACATCCAAATTTTTGTTGACACAGTTAGGTCTTACAAACTTACCGGAGTTCATTTGAATTAGTGGTGGTGGTTAGTTATATTGGTTAATGTGCCCCAGTTGCCTGCATTACTTGTGCACAATGGCTCGCTCACCAGTTGTGCTAAAGCACATCACTAGTTAATGTATTCAAAATCAAAGAGAAGTCCATTAATCACATTTATTAATCCATGCTTTAAAAAATGTAAAAATCACTATCAGTTTTTGTTCACCTGATTTCGATCCAGTTTGGTTTCCCTGAAGGGTTTAATCCCCACTTGCTGGAAGGTGACAATGACAAAGCCCACCAGCAACTGGATCAAAATAAAGGTCATGAAGATCATGTACAGAATGAAATAAAGAGCACCAGCTCTGTTACTGTCCATCATGGAGGCCAGTGACGTGCGGCTGTCCAGAGGTCGCCTAGCGTTCACTCCGCTGTACATCACGCTGTTTAACAAGTTGATTAGAAAAGGGAGATGGTGGAAAATTATGGAGACATTTTACATAACTAATATCATTCAGTGACAACAAACAGAGAAATAAACTTACTACTATACAATAATATAATATTTGCACTTGACTCTTACATATGTGAGTTGGCCTAGACGAAATTTCCTCAGAATTCAAAAGAAAAATATGTTGTCTCAAGAATATTATCTTCATTGAAACAGAATAAATATTAAATACTCAGCAAGCTAGCAACACCTTACATTACATACTGTACTTCAATTTAATAAAAGACCTAAACACACTTAATACCTATAATATATTACCCATTATACATAATTATCCTGGGGTTACTACCAAATTACATAAAATGTCACTACTTTAGCTGGCTAGCATTGTTTATTGCTCAAGATGACTTTACACTATATGAAACCATTTGCAAATCCCATTACACTCTTATCTTGATACTCTTCCCCCCCCCCCCTCCCCCAGTAATTATACTTATTACTTACTTTTGCCAACCTTCTGAAGTCAGCATTACAAACAAGGACACAAAGGCATAAACAATGTTATCAAAATGTAGTCCTTTATTTGTCCATTCTCTTGGTTCAAGTGAAGGACAGGCTAGGCCCGGTATGGAGATATTAGATATGTTGGACAGAGCTGTGTAATCATATCTCAAATAAAAACCCCTGCAAAATAATAATAATTATTATAATATTAATAATAATAAGTACCAAGTACTTTGCCACACAGTGGCACATGACGTATTACAAATAAGTTATTTCTATTCATTGTCATCATTCTCTACCACTTGGTTAAGGTTACATCAGTTTCCCTCTCCTGCTCTTTTTTTTTTTTTTTCCTGAACTATCTCAGCTTTTCTTAATCCCCATCCTTCCTTTCTTCAGGTCTTCCTTTTTAAGTCAAACAGCTCCTCCTCCTCCTCCTTGGTCTACTTACCCTGTTTCTTCTGAGTCTTTCAGTACTTCTGCCATGATTGTGGACTTATGGTTTACAAACTTTTGCCTACCTTTTCAAACATTTCTTTGCTGAAACTTACTTTGCTGCTTTCCTCGCCAATTACACCCATTTTTTAGCTACAATTAATTACCTTCTACAGAATGTGATAATGCTTTAACTGTTGAGCTAATGACGATGCTGTACCAGGTCAGATATTGATTATGCTTTACCTGGCCAGCTAATGACGGTGCTTTACCTGGCCAGCTAATGACGGTGCTTTACCTGGCCAGCTAATGACGGTGCTTTACCTGGCCAGCTAATGACGGTGCTTTACCTGGCCAGCTAATGACGGTGCTTTACCTGGCCAGCTAATGGCGATGCTTTACCTGGTCAGCTAATTGCTTTACCTGGTCAGCTAATGATGGTGCTTTACCTGGCCAGCTAATGGCGGTGCTTTACCTGGCCAGCTAATGGCGGTGCTTTACCTGGCCAGCTAATGACGGTGCTTTACCTGGCCAGCTAATGACGGTGCTTTACCTGGCCAGCTAATGACGTTGCTTTACCTGGCCAGCTAATGACGGTGCTTTACATGGCCAGCTAATGACGTTTGCTTCCCTGGCAGCTAATGACGTGGCTTTACCTTGGCCAGCTAATGGCGGTGCTTTACCTGGCCAGCTAATGGCCGGTGTGCTTTACCTGGCCAGCTAATGGCGGTGCTTTACCTGGCCAGCTAATGGCGGTGCTTTACCTGGCCAGCTAATGGCGGTGCTTTACCTGGTCAGCTAATGGCGGTGCTTTACCTGGCCAGCTAATGGCGGTGCTTTACCTGGCCAGCTAATGGCGGTGCTTTACCTGGCCAGCTAATGACGTTGCTTTACCTGGCCAGCTAATGGCGGTGCTTTACCTGGCCAGCTAATGGCGGTGCTTTACCTGGCCAGCTAATGGCGGTGCTTTACCTGGCCAGCTAATGGCGATGCTTTACATGGCCAGCTAATGGCGATGCTTTACCTGGTCAGCTAATTGCTTTACCTGGTCAGCTAATGATGGTGCTTTACCTGGCCAGCTAATGGCGGTGCTTTACCTGGCCAGCTAATGGCGATGCTTTACCTGGCCAGCTAATGGCGATGCTTTACCTGGTCAGCTAATGGCGATGCTTTACCTGGCCAGCTAATGGCGGTGCTTTACCTGGCCAGCTAATGACGATGCTTTACCTGGTCAGCTAATGGCGATGCTTTACCTGGTCAGCTAATGGCGATGCTTTACCTGGTCAGCTAATGGCGATGCTTTACCTGGTCAGCTAATGGCGATGCTTTACCTGGCCAGCTAATGGCGATGCTTTACCTGGTCAGCTAATGGCGGGGCTTTACCTGGCCAGCTAATGGCGATGCTTTACCTGGCCAGCTAATGGCGATGCTTTACCTGGCCAGCTAATGACGATGCTTTACCTGGCCAGCTAATGACGATGCTTTACCTGACCAGCTAATGACGATGCTTTACCTGACCAGCTAATGACAATGCTTTACCAAACTGTTTGAGCTCATGAACTATTCATAAATATACCGTCATTGTTACTGACTGACAAGTGTGTTATTATAATAATGAATAAATAAATAAAATATTGAATAAATAAAAAATAAAGCATAAATAAAATGATATCAATTAATAAATGAATGCGAACAAGGGAGAAATTTGAGATCTATCAATGCTTTTATGTGAATACATATAAATACATAATGACATAATTGGAACATAACTACATAACATACATGTATGAAACTAGCTACAATCACAACACTTCTTGCTATTCCATAGAAACTTATATTTTGAGCATAATGGCATGCTGCATTCTGGGTAGCACTTACCGACAGTGCTCTTCAATTTGAATGCTTGGGTCCGAGCAGGAATAAAAGGAGCCCTAAAGAAGGGTAAACGTTAAGTCGCTAACTTTCTCACTTGTAATTGTCTCACTATATTCATTATAGGGAATATCTAGTAACATTTTGTGTCATTAAAATATGAATGTTATTTGTTCCCCAAAACAGCAACAATAAATAATAATTAAACAAACCAACAATAAATAAAACCATGTGTATTATTAAACAGCAAAAACCAGCCGCTGTATTTGTATTGGCCTTACCTTCTCACACCTAACTCTACTAATTGGAGCCACATTAAGAGCAAGGTGTAATAAGAGTTGTTAGTATTAAAGAAAGTAGGGTCAAGCACAAGCCAAAATCACCAAACAATTATCTCACCTTGAAAAAGTGGACTCCAATCACTCCGAACACAATGAGAACAATGACATCAAAGAAGAAAATACTCCCCATAGCTTTGATTGAAGAAATCATCCCTGTGACTACCAGCTGCAATGAATTAAATAATAGTGCTACCCCTAATTGTTTTTATCAAATTTATATTGAAATAAACAATTCTTGAAGAATAAATCCTATACAGTCTTCATTCATCCAAATATTATCAAGATGACCCTTAAGCCTAAAGTTTTAACTAAATTCACATTTCAGTTAGAGATCCAGGAGGAAATGAGTAAAAAAAATCCAATTAACTGGTAAGTTTTCATTGCATTATAGTTGAAATTACAATGCGTGCATATTTTGTCATATTATTGATAGAGAGTTTAACTCATCATTAGTAGCAGCTGTATGAAGACTTGGAGAGCTATCAGTTATCAGAGCTACCCCAAATGAGCTATCATAATAATTATAAAAAAAAAGTTTTGTGAGGTAAATTATTATTTCTTACATATAGTCCCTTGATACGAAATGCTCTCAGTGGTCTGAACACACGTACAACTCTCAAAGCTCCAATACTCCCAGGTAGAGCTCGAGTATCATAGCCATAGGAAATGCAACTGCAATAATTACATCATTTAATGCATACAACAACAGCAAGTGATAATGTGTTACATTTGTATTGTAAACAAAACAGAATTAGCATGATAAATAAATGAATAATATAAAAAATTAATCTGAGAATAATCTTTTACTGTGGAATGTCTAAATAAAAAAAAAAACTTACCAAAATAAAAATAAGAGCTTTAAAAGACCTTGGCAAAATGTTTTTAAACAGTAATCGTAGCTTTAACTATTATATGGGATATTATATAAGTGTATCATTTTTTGATGTGTACAATAAATCAATGCCAAAAACAACAACAACTTATCCTGATATTGTGACCCATAATCCAAATAAATGTAGCTACTACTTCACATTGCAATAGTACAGTATGTACAAAAATACAGCATGTTTCTAACACTCATCTTTAAGTATATCTATTTGCCACATTCCTGCTATGCTACAATAACACCACTACACAATGAATGGAGTGCTGGTGATTGTTGGCAGGCCGGTATATTGATGATTTTGATAACCTTAGTAACAAAATACTTACACATCCATATTCTGACTATTCCAGTTGACCAAGTAGACAATAATTGGGATCAAATTGAAGATGGTGACTACAAAGTCTATGAAATTGAATACACCCCTCAGGTAAGATCCTTTATGAACAAATACTCCCATTGCAATCATCTGTGGAAGAATTTAAAAACAAAAGTAATACTCATGTAAACAAAGGAAGTTTATTTTCAATTGATTAGTTTTTTATCTGATGTGCTCAGGTATATTTGCAATAAGGACCCATTTGCGCCAATGCATTACAGTCAAGTAATATACTATCATTGGGGTTGAAGCTCCAACTATGCATTCAGATGGACAGATAAATTCTGAAATATTTTGAAAGTTTCAGCAATATGATTATCCAACAGTATTATCAATCATACTTTAGTTCTAACTAATCCCTCAATTTCGAATATTGAAATGTTTTTATGACTCAAATGTCCCGGCCAGTGTTATCGCTAAAACCCTCAGTGCGCATGCGCGAGAGGGTTACAGTACTCGGTTTGTCTGTCAGTCATTCTGTCACAAAACAAAAAGCAGATTTTCAAAATGGCGGCTTCCCGAAGATTGATCAAAATGTAACATTGGACAACTTAAGTCTCTTAATGTGCCAGAATTTTTCGTCTCGACTTATTTTTTCAGAATAAGCTAGTTATTATTTTGGCCATACAAAGCCATTTGTAGGGAACGCCCTATATTGATGCCATACTCATGTAAGCAAATAACTTCTCACTGCCCACAGTAATTTTGCTTCATAGTCTCAGGGTCGGATTTCCTCTTGAAATTACCTGGTACGTGAGTGTCTCATGCATGTTTTCTTACTAAGACAGCATTTAAGTCTACCGTTTCATTGCAAGAGCTATCATATCGACTTGCATGAGCCACATATCAACTTGCATCAACTACATATCAATATGCTGATACTACACCTAATAAACTATTATTTGGGTCTTTGTAATAGCTAGCTATCTACTTGATAGTAATGCTGAGGGTTCACACCTTCGGTGCTTCATTAATTTATGATTTTTTTTATGCAAGGAATTCAATACTGTAGGTAACTATATTAGTATAATTAGATGTATTCTCTCTCTTTCACAGACTTTTTTAAACAATACAGAATTTTAAAAATATTTGATCGCTGCCGGGAATAGAACCCAGGACCGCTTGCTTAATTCACAAGCGCTCTGCCACTGAACTATGACAACCAGCCGGCATGCAAACACTCCAATTCTGTATTTATACTGTTCAGGGGTACTGTTATGCTACAGTCTCACTCTCAACAGACCAACAAAAATTCTCTTTTTTCAAACATTCTTTTTATTTGTTGAATTTTTTCTACTCCACTAATTTATCCTTCATAATTTCTTTCTCATAATTTCCAATGATTAAAAGAAGGCTGAGAAAGAAATTATGAAGTGATAAATTGGTAACATAAATTCAATTGATCACCATTCATCTTTTAGCTAGCTATAGATTATGTATGATTAGCACTGAACTATTTTTTACCTTGAGAAGCATCTCCACCACGAAAAATGAGACGAAAGCTATGTCTAAGTATATCGACACTCTCTGAAAGGAACAGAGCTGTGAAGAAGGTAAGACTCCAATTGGTATCTCAAGTGTGAGCAATAGACTGCTGAGAAATATGGCTGCCAAAGTTATGGTCAAGAAGGTCTGAGACTTCACTATTGCATAACATATTCTGCGCAATCTACAACAAACAAATGCATATAATAGCTAATTATTAAGTATTGAATATCTATAATGTTGTATTTAAAAAAAAATTGAGAAGGGTCACAATTCAGGCCTCATGCACGAAATGTGGTAGACATTATTTGGAGGTGATGTGATACCTGGATAACAACTAAATATATAATCATCCTCTCTGTATTATTGTCCCAGCTCCTATACTTATTCCTTTAAATGCAGATTAATAAGCATAAAAATACAGGGGGGAAAAAACCCCAAAAATAACAACAAAAACAACAAAGACAAGCAACATGAAATATGAGTTTATTCAATCCAAACTTAAGTGATGACAAAAACTAGAGCCATCAGTGGCATATCCAAAGGTGAGCTAAGAAAACCAGTTGCCCCTCTCTCCCTGCCCTGTACTTAACAGTGGATCCATCCCTACCCCATTATTTGTTTTTCTTTAAAAATTTACTCACCTGCTCTGATGATTAAGCATGAAGAAAGCTGAATGTGGAGGAATGCCCTCCAGCTCTTTACTAGGATCCCAGATTATTGTTCCAAAATAATTGTGCATTTCTTTCAGCAATATTTTAACTAAATTCATCACAAATTATAGAAAATCATTAAGATCATTTAATACAAGCTATATATTTTTTGGCCATGCAAGATAATATATAACTATAACTTATCAATACACAAATACCCTCCTCCTGGGAGTGAAGTGAAAACTCAAGTCTTTATATTACCATTTTGCAATAGTTAGCTATATATGTTATGTTGGAATATTTTAGAGTTGCGAGCACACTGAGCATGCTCATGTTGGACTATCAATGTTGCATCACATGCATTATTCAGTCTGTATCGTGCCTGTTGTTCAAGTGTGTCCTTTTCACTCTCAAATAGCTTCCCCAATTGGCGGCAGTAACCACACCCAACAAGAACAAACCAACAATAATGTATACATAACAAAAGTTGGTTGGACCGACTGATTGTTTCCTAGATTTTAGTGAAATATTATTAACACTCAGCGCGCATCTGCAAGAGGGCTACAGTACTACATTTATCTGTCAGTCAGTTAGTCAGTCAGTCATTCTGTCACAGAACAAAAAAAAACAGATCTTAAAGATAGCGGCCACCCGAAGAGTGAATAAACATACGAATGTTACACCTGAACCTTATAAATCCCTTTAATGTGCCAGAAATTGTTGTCATCGTTACTGACAGACAAGCATATTACTATTATTACATAGTTTATGACTTGCATAGTATCCAACATAATCAAAATGTCAACAGCATGACATACATGCAGGAGAGAAAACAAAGCTATGATATTTTATGACTAGCAAGTACCCTGCCACATCATGGCCTTTAATGTAGCTACCAACTTTTGCAAATTAGGAATGCAGTAGCATATTTTCTTTTCAATTGTATTATCCTCTACCACTCAGTACAGTTACGTCAGTTCCCTTCTCCTGCTCTTTCTTCCTAAGCCATCTTATTCCTCCTTCAGCTCTTTCTTCTCGATTCATGGATTTCTTTCACCCTTTTTGTCTATCACTCCTACTTCTCAGTATCCCTCTCCTTTTGTAATCACCTTTGTTTCCTTAATGCATGCCTTCTACTGAATGTAATGACACTTTACCATAAGCCCGACACTTTATCAACCCAGCTCAACTAATAAATCATTCATAAATACACACACTGTCAGTTGTCATAGCCATTACTGACACACATAGATGAACTGGTTGGCACATACTGAACAATCCACTGAACGACATAGCTGATTGTATTTTACCTGCTGCTTTTATGCTCTTCTGGCCAAAAACTGTATTAGCATCTTCAGGAGACTTTGATTCCGTACGCATTTCACTATAGGATTGAAATGAATGCAATTCTTATATTATTAATAATATTATTAGATCTAATCTAATGAGCTTACGGAGAGCTTCTAGGTAAGTCCTCCAGTGAAGATGATCGAATATATCGTCCTTGAAAATCGGGAGTGTTTGCTTCAGTATTGATGCTGAGCTCTTCAGAATAAGTACCACTACCCTCTTTTAATGGAGAATCTTTCATTTCATCTCCTTCATTTTCTACTGATGACATTTCTGGTTTATTTCTGCCACTATTACACAAAATAATTATTGTATTTATCAGTAAATATATAGTCAAAATAAAGGCAACTTGGAGTCGACATGCTCAAAAAAATGTCAACATGTTATATAGGAACCAGTACAGATACCTTAAAGTCAAATAAAAATTATTATATTACTCCTTTCCCTCGTCTATAGAGTTATCTAATAGCCTATGCCCACCTTTTTGCTCTTTTCTTGCTCATATATTTGACTATACCCTTTGACATGACCTGTACATACAGTATAAAAATGTAACAAATTTGGTGTGATACCGACAAATATAATTGTTATACCATTAAAAATATTCACTGAACTAACCACAGAAGCTGATGGATCCAGATCAGGAATTGGTTTACATTTCTTTTGATCTTCTTTTTCTGAGGGGCTTTCTGGAATAGCGAGAGAAATTGGTGTTTCTTTTTTTAATTCTGACATGTCAGCCACGCTGGTCTTCATTTCAGATTCTTCTTCGTCATCACTTTGCGACTCTACTTCAGACAATTCATCCACAGCCAAAGCAAGGAATACCGTTACCAAGACAACTAACAAAGTTTAGTTAAGGAAATTTTAAAAAAGTGCTCTCAACTGAAGTAAAAGAAAATGGTTTGCTTATAATTGAGAGTAGCAATTCAAACAAAAAAAATTGAATCACCCAAAATAGTGTTGATGTGTACCCTAGAACTTCACTCACTAAAGTAAAATAATTAAACAATATAATTGGCTGCTGAACACACAACTAATCGTTAAATTTAAATAGCTAAATGATTAATATATAAATTAAAACTAGAAAACTCTGCTTGGATAGCTAACATATGTTAATTAAAAAATGCTGTAGTCAAGAAAAAATTCATTACAATAAAGTTAGAAATGTGACCAGGGATACAAAATCCAATCAAGAGGCCTATCGCGAAGTACAGACTTGAAATAATGCCCACCACACTTCCTTCGTTAAAAATGATAGAACCAGTAGAGCTATACAAAGTATTGTGCCAATCTTCTGTAGTTAACAGCTGCAAGTGGACAAATATATGGCTGCTAGTAACAGTTGGTTGTATATCATTAACAAAACAAAACGTTCATAACATATCAAGCTTAACAATGTTACTGTTATAGCATTTAAAATAATGTAATAGGAATACCAAGCAAGTAAACGAAATCTACAACTTTCTTGCAGTTTTAAGTAAAAGTCGGGCTAACAGTCTGGAATATTCTTTTATTAAAAAAAATTCTTAACTATTGTTGTTGTTGTTTTTAGTAAGACAAACAACTGTTAGAAACATTGATAAGACACTTAGCTCGCATCTCTTCTGCTTCAATGAAAGCAATTTATTTGATCCAATTGAACTTTATTGGTTTAAAACATTCAATGCATGTAATACTCAAATACAAGCGGACCAGTTATGAACAATGCAATTTTCTGCTAGTCTGAGTGAGGAGATTAAGGCAGCATACATTAAATCTACCATTGATGGCAATAGGTAAAATCATTAGCTATAGTAAGACTAACCTGGCATACAAATAGCTCTGACAAATGAGTTAGCTAATATAGTACGAGTTGCTTACCTGAAAAACCAGGAAAAATGAATTTGCAAAATCATCAAAATTTGGTTGGAAGTTGTTGTTGGTTACATGCAACCTGTAAAGAAAGTATATCAGATTTGCTATCCAAGCAGCATCATAGCAATAAGATAATTGCTGCTTGTTTTTTTTTTACATGCTAAATGAACACATGCTCATTGCATGTTGAATACATTGTATTCACACTGCATTCTATGATCTAGATGTTTTAAGGAGTAATTTACTTACCCTGTTCCAAATATCCGGATTCCAACATTTGTATAAATGAATAAGAAAACGCCGACTAAGGCACTCAAGCCCAGAATAGCTTTTAATAGTTTACCAAGTGTGTTTAAAATTTCTCGAAAATGTTGCCAGCTTTTTCTGAACACATTATTGCAAATAATTTAAGGGAAACACAATGGTTTAAATAAACTCACTTGAAAGGCTTACAAGCCAGAATTATTTTGATTGACCATATGGCATTGAGAATGATAACAAGATTGAACCGTGAATTCACTATATTAGTGACATAATGCAGCACCAGAAAGACCATAGACAGAATTGCGAACTGCAGATAACAATAGCTAAATGAATTTAATTAAAAACCATGAACTTTTCATTCACTCTATTAGAAGTTCTAAATAATGCACACTTCGGTCCAACAGCTATAGTTATATTAATTACAGCCAATGCATTAATAAATATGATGTTAAACATATTATACCACTCCAAGCTGCTCTTGTGTATTTTTTGTTAAACCTTATACAAAACTGCACACTATTACTTCTGAGTAGCACAAAAATGTTCGACACTCTAACAGGCTATGCCAGTAACTAAAACATATCATACTTGCCAATGGTCCCAAAAGCTCTGGGACAGTCACAGATTTATCACTTTGTCACTGTCCAACAACAGAATTGTACTCACTTCTATTTTTTGTCCCGAAAATTGTTGAACTTGAAACATATCTGTTTACTAATGCAGGATCTGTAAAGATGCTGTTTAGCTAATCTACCAAGTTTTTGGTGGCATTTCATGAATGCCTCCACTAAAACTCGTCAAATATTAAGAAATGCTCATTTCTCTCAAAAATTGAATTATTTTCATAAAGCATATAGATTGAAGCAGAAGTAAAGTTACCACACAATTTTAAATCAGTCGCTGGCGACCACTACTGATTGTCGCGGGTTCGTTACGTTACATTAATATTATTTCTCCATTATCATTATGAAGTTCAGCTTAAGCATTGCAAACCTCTACTAGCCTAACTTATCCTGTTCTAGTTTGTAACAATGTCATCAGTTCCTGCAATTGGTATGGTTTTGTGTGTGGTGTGTGGGTGTGGCTTAGTGTCCCTGAACTGAACTCGGCAACTCTGGCATACCCTGGAAAAAGATCTAGTTATCTTTTTAGTTGATCTATGTAGTTCAATAGTTGTACTATATGAAGTTAAAACAGACAAGTTAAAAATATTATTAAGCATCTTCTGTACCAACTATGACACTAACAAACTTTTTTGCTAACGTGCTGAGAAATTAAATATTGGCTCTCTATAACGGTGTAATAATTCTTGATGTTCTAAACTCCCACGTCTATAGTAAAGCTTGTTAGCATGTCAACCATTTGTTACTTACTATCATTTCTGCATAGTTAGCAAGAGCTTGATAAAAGTCAGAATGCCTAAAAAAATTGACTGGTCCAATTCCATAGAGTCTGACAATAACTTCTATTATGTAGTAGACAGAAAACGTGGAGTTAACAATATCTAAACAAAAGAATTAATCAAAGGATATAAACTTTCATGTAATCACATCATTATTATTATTATCATTATCATTATTATTATATTATTACTATTATTATTATTATTAATATTATTATTATTATTATTATCATCATCATTATTATTATTATTATTGTTGTTAAGGTTACTGTTCTTGTTATTTTTATGTATTTTTCCTGTTCTCATACTACATCTGTCATTTAAGATGATAGATACTTCATTGTTCTGCTCACCAATAACATAATTGAATGTTGGAGAGGATGGAAAATGGATCATCATCAGAAGGACTAAATTTACAAAATGAGCTATGACATTGATCGAGAGCCAAATCGGAGACTTCACAGCCTTTTTTATTTTCTCATGAAATTTTTTTAAACATCTACAGACATATAGACACCATACTTAAATTCAAAAGCTTCATCAAACAGCATATTGTCTGACACGCAAAATTAAATAGATTTGTTGGAATAAATCTGTATCCTATAATCCATAATAAAGCACTTATCATTACTATGTTTTAGAGTCCCAATTGCTAAGGTCATAATGAGTGCTGAGTGACTGGAGTACACATTCATTTTTCCAGCAGAATAATATGGTAAAGGGGTCTGGATACTACACATTTCTATTCTTCCCTTCTGCGGTAAGCAGAAGAAGAAGAGTTGGCTTCAGCTAAATATCTATGTTTTGATTTTTAAGATCATTAGCGAGCGAGCAAAGCAAGCAAGACACTATCAGGGGTAACACAACTTAAAATCAGGGATATTTATCGGTTTATTTATATGTATGTTTGGACGTGCATATGTCATTTTTGCATTTTGACCCTCATTTTGTTGTGTTCGCTTGGTAGTTGATCCCAACTCATACTCCACTAAACAGACACTTTTGCTGGCAATACTTACCCATATAGTCCAATAATATACCCCTTTTGAATTAGGCTGTTTCTGATACGATCTGAATGTTGTGGGCACAGTTAGGTTTATAAACTTACTGTAGTTCCATTAAGTGGCATTGGTAAGTTAATGTGCCACTTGTCACAGCTGTATGGCTGTGCAACAGTATTGTTCTTACTTGAAAATCCATTGTCCAATAAGTCAAGTCACGAAGAGAATACAATGTAAGTAGTCTTGTGTTGATATATCCAGTGAAAGAGTATAGATATGAAAGAGTTGTACATTGCAGCTACTTATACTTAGCCAAAGAAATCTTAAAGAAAAAAAACAGCTAATTACTATCAGCTGCTTTTTAGCATTTTAGGCTTGCTTCCAGTTGCTTTGGTAACGTAGCAGTAGTGTGCTTAATGTGACTCTTAGGCCTGCGAGATATGCCTGATTCGTAACTATTGTGAAAACTATGAAATTATCTACTGAAAAAGTTGAACTTACTTAGGATGCATTACTTTCTGCCAAGCTGTTAGGCAAGAGTAATGTGAAGAATTCAAAAGGGCAAAACATTTTTTGATAGATGATCTAATGGTAGATTTTCTCTCCTCCAATTGTTTCTGACGAATTTGAGCTCCTTCATCCTCTTCTCTCAGTTGATGCTCCTCCAAACGCCTTCTGCTCTTTCCCTCTGCTATAGATCTTGCACTGAATCCTTTGAAGACACTATCCAATTTTAAACAATTCCTTAAATATTCTCAAATAATATCAAATAGTAATAATTATGTTGCTTGAAGTACAAAGTACATATATTTCATTCATGCATCAATGTTATAAGTTTGAAAGGACCAACTATTAAATGCATTCTAAAGTTGTCATACTTAGTTAGGACTCCAGTCAAGAGGTTGAGAATGAAGA
>WLWD01001866.1_pt1 | contig 19450 bp, 21 predicted proteins | sample 6712731 | NCBI WGS metagenome assembly WLWD01 (sample SAMN12718690, study PRJNA576275) | sponge metagenome | isolation source: marine sponge | host: Mycale hentscheli | place: New Zealand: South Island, Marlborough, Capsize Point | collected 2014-11-01
GCTCACTTGAATGTCATGACATCATCAATAAATCAAGAAAAGAGGCAGTTGTATTTTCAGCTATGGCTGAGCTATAATTACTCTTTTAATTTAAATAATCATAATTTCACTAGTTACATCCATGCACAATTATCTAATTAACTTTCACCCCAACCTAGAACTGCTTGTATAATTCTATTAATGCAGCCTATATATGCAATCATACTATCTAATTCCTGTATTGTTATGTATTTCTTTTTTTATATAGTACGATGACATATATACAGTTCCTGCCAATAATGTGGTGGGTCTCTATGAGCAACTGGAGACGATGATAACAGATAATGTCACAAGATATAATGTAGTGTAAGTTTTATTGAATCTTAAGATTGAATCTGATAGCTACACTTACTTTGCATTTCTAGTTTAGGTGACCATCTTGGTTCTGGTCAGTTTGGTGATGTTTTCAAGGGAGCGTGGGAACGCAGACATGACAACCTGGATGTGGCTGTGAAGACTCTGAAAGAAGGATCCAGTGAAGATGACAAAGTGAAGTTTCTGCAGGAAGCAGCTATTATGGCTCAGTTCAGACACCACAATATAGTGACTATGTATGGTGTGATCAAAGATGGAGAGCCAGTGAGTTTAGAGTATAGTAGTAAAAAAAGCCGTGTCACAATGTCTGTACCTCTAGATTTTATTAGTTCTTGAAATGCTAAAGAAAGGAGACCTGAGGGATTACTTACTCTCCATGAGGACTGATGATGGAGGAGTGAGTCCTGAGATAGATGGCCATGAATTACTCAGTTTCTGCCGCCAAGTAGCCTCAGGCATGGTGTACTTATCTAACAAGGGCTTTGTCCACAGAGACCTGGCAGCTAGGAACATTCAAGTGTCAGAGGACAGGATATGCAAAGTGAGTTTTCTACATGATATGTATTTTGAGTGATAAATTTAAGACATCTATAACAATATGAATTTATTTTTCTAGCATTTTACTAAGGTGGTACTTGTTTAAAAAATAACTTATTAATATTATAGCCATAATAATTTAATTTAATTATATAAATTTGATGAAGAATTCGTTATTTGTACTACAATTCAGTTATGTATAGATAGCAGACTTTGGCATGTCACGTGATTTTTAAGATGAGAATTACTATGTTTCTCATGGAGGGAAGATTCCTGTCAAATGGACAGCTCCAGAGGTGAGTTAATAGTATCATATGCATAAATTATTTATTTTATTGCTTTGAAGGTAATTATAGGATATAATTTTACAAGTAGTAAAGAAAAATGTTTATTCCATTGACGTTGAATTAGGTAACAAATGAGTCACTGAAATCCATAATACTGTAGTTGCAATCCATTGCAGCTCAGTGACGGCATGCAGCCTAACTGTAAAATAAATAATATTATACATTTCAGTATGATACATTCTTATGTTACATCTGACCAGTCACTCATTCCACTCATGGAATTTACTCAAGGATCACTAAAACATTACATAGCATGTGTCCCTCCTAGTAGAACAACATAAAGTGTAAATTCAGATGATATGAGCTACAAGTCTAACAAAACAAGTCTGGATTCGAACTAACCATAATTTAACGTACTTAAGAAAACTCAATTCTCAATCCAAGTATGTATATTGTTCGTATGTGAAGTTTTATATACATATAGCTATTTTAGATGTTAAAGAGTCACCAATTGGCTAAATAAATTTCTCTGGTTTTATTGAAAAAAGCTAATTAAATTTTTAAAAATAATGATTTGTTGTGATTCAGTATAATTAAGTACTCAATGTAACTCACACAGACACAGAATTATCACCTTCTTGTATTAGGCTCTCTTCTACAACAAGTATTCCACTGCCAGTGATATGTGGAGTTTTGGTGCAGTCATGTATGAAATTTGGAGTATTGGACACAAACCATTTGAAAATATGCAAAATTCTGAAGTAAGTCTTAGCTATGTATTAAGATTTCTAGCTATATGACAGTTAACTCAATATTGCCATATTTGATCTTAATCTCCATACATTTCACAATATCTGCTTGTGCTATTTCAAGTGGCCATGTTGGTGGCTGCCACCACAAATAGTGTCTCATTTTTAATCATTGAAATTGGAGCCATTCCCTCCCGATATAGCTTTGGCTAGATTACTTTGTTGCAATAACAAGAGGTAAAGATCATTAGTAGCTAGCATTTAAGGTAACTGTTTGTTTGTTGTTGTTGTTGTTTTTTAATTCTAAGTCGACACTGAAGTGCCTACTCTACCCACACAATACATTTGATGTATTAATGAATTTTAAATCATAATTCAATGTATCTTAATACTGTATATTTAAATAAATTAAGTTTTAAGCTAAAATATAGTTACTACATTGATATAGATAAGCCATATCTTGGTTGTGGAAATGGATAATTGATATTTGTTGCTGTTCTCAATTCGTGCAAGTAAATGATCTGTTTGTCTCTCTGTCAACAAGGTTATTAAACTGCTGAACTCTGGGTATCGACTTGCTCCTCCTCCTGGCTGTCCTCGTGCCATATATAATATCACAATGGCATGCTGGTATGTATTACATTTAATTACATAACAAGCTGTAAACATCATTACCTTAAATTTAAAATTGCTGTTACATGAATGATAACCGTGTAGTAATATCAAATCAGAGGGAAAATACGGCAAAATGAAGCAACCTTAGCTACTGTAAGATTGAAACTAAAGCTTGCTATGTTAATTTTAATGTTAAACAAACAACAGCTATTTCATGCAGTAAACTTGCCTTAAGGTGTATTTATTAAATATCAAGCATCAGATACTTTGCATTTCCCCATTTATCAGGAGATACATGTAATCAACATTAATTCTTAAAACTGTTTGAGTGGCCATACTATCAGCATGTTAATCCTTGTATTAATTAGGCATCCTGAAGCACATCAACGTCCTGATTTCAATGAACTCTCCACTAAACTGTCTGTTTCCAACTCCAAACTCCTTCAAAAGGAGAACAAGTCAGAAACTCCTGCAACATTCAAACTCGGAGCTGATTTATCACATGGAGATGACATGTATGAAGACCTGCAGAGAATGTACCAAAAATAAGCAGTAAAAACTGACAACCAGACTGTGTGGCAAAACATTTCATGTAACAAATGATACCAATTTTATCACTTTGTTTAATTTTCATCTTTCCTGTAACATTTGGACATTGCTAATTAGTAACTTATTGATTCTCAGTCCTCATACAGTCTCAATTTCATGGTGCTTGTTATTTAGAATATTTTTATAACAACAAACAAAAAAGTAGTTAATATAATTACAATTTATGAAAAAATACAAGTGCATAAAGGAAATCAGAAAGGGTTAGTAGTAATAGTATATAAATAAATTTAAAAATGTATAATTTATATTAGTAGTATAGTATAGTGTATTCGATTGATAATTGTAATGGTATAGTTTTGTATTGTATAAGTCCACAACGGACGTTTAGACTCTGACTAGTCTTCTTCAGTTTTTGATGTTAAGTTCAAAAGAATACTTTTCTTTCAGGCTCTTCCTTTGCATTCTCTAAGTCCTTTCAAGCATTCACCCCAAAGGAATAGTATTCTTATGAATGTAACATCGATCACTGAAGAAGAAATTCGTCAGAGTCTAAACGTCTGTAGTGGACGTATACATAATACTAAACTGTAGCATACTACTAATTTAAGTTAAACACTTTCAAAATAATTTACTTGTAGCTCCATATATATGGTGGTGAAGTTAACCTGAATGCATGGCCAACACGGAAGTTTAATTCTCTGATGCACTGGATTGCTAGCAGAGAGAAAGTGATGTGGCATCAAGTCATAATGATGCAATTGAAACCATAATGTTGGTCCCCTTTGTGGTTGACAAGATAAAGTGTGAATGATATGCATATTCAATTTTCATGACTCACTCTTGATAGGCTCGTATCAGAGTAGTAGTAGTAGTAGTAGTAGTAGTAGTAGTAGTAGTAGTCGTCGTCGTCGTCGTAGTCGTAGTAGTAGTAGTAGTAGTAGTAGTAGTAGTAGTAGTAGTAGTAAATTGAATGGTACACTGTAAAAAATGGGGTGTTCCACTACACCTTTAATGGGGTGTAGTGGAACACTTCGGTATTGTGGGGTGTTGTGCTACACTCTGAAGTGTTTGGTAACACTGTGGAGTGTAGCATGACACCCTTATAAGCATAGTGACTTTACTACACTTCTGTGGAGTGTATCAGTACGCCCATGCAGACTTGCTACTTTAAGAGGTGTCAACTACTGACACAGTGGTAGGAACTAGCTAGTGGGCTGACTGACTACAACTTTGGCCAGTTTGTTGATGGAAATAATTATTGAATATTTACAGTTAATGTGCATATCATTGTGCTGGTCTTATGTGGTTCACAATTTAGTGGGCAAGATTCTATAAAACACACTTTATGTGTCATTGTGCAAGCTATATTAATAGTAGCTAGCTTTACTAATTTCAATTTAATGTTTTTATTCACAGCACTAACAACGAGGAAGCTGAAGAGCTTAAAGTTCTAATGAAGAATTTCAAGGCATGCTTGGTAGCTAAGTTTGAGAACAACACAGCTAAATATGTATATGTGGTTATTTCTAATAGTTATTAAAATTATATTGTTATGATGACATTAACCTTTAAGTAATGAGTCTCATTGGTTTCATCTGCCAGAGATAGTCTTGGCTTTAAAAAAAATAGGAGACAATTAAATAAAACCTGAGATTGCATTTCGCTATGCAGCTTACATCTTAATGATATGGTAAAAGTGTCAACGCAATTCAAGAAAGTAAAAACAGCATTTTGTCTTTGCACAAATCAACTTACCATAGTAATTGAAAAGGTGACGCTTTACCGAACCACTTTGAGAAGCCTTTTAAGATGAAGTAGTTGTAAACCCCTTTACCCAATTAATTGATTAGCACAGGTGCGTACAAAAACCCTTGAATATGAACTCGAAACAAACTATATATTAGTTGTAAGACGCTAGGATCATCCGTGCATTGGGTAAGAAGCTGTAAGCTTAGAATTTAAATCAACCGCTTTTGGTTTGTGTAGGCTTTACTCACTGTTCTGTCACTGGTGTTGCTACCAAAACTGAGTTCAGTAATCTAGCTTTTTTTTTTCTTTTTTCTTTTTTTAATTATATATATACACTACAATACAATACAATACAAAATAATATAAACTCAGTTACAGTCAAAAAGCAAATGAAATTAGATCAGTTTAAATGTGCTTCTGAGGTCACCAGGTCTACTGCAGCTGGTATTCTTACAGCATGTCCAATGGATGATCTGGCTCCTCGAATGGCTTGGATAGAGGACCATAGAAGAGAAAAGGATAGGTGGCATCGTAACCATTGAAGAGTACTGCTATAACTGTGTTCCCACTTATTGGCGAGCATGGACGCTAATTTTTTTATAGATATACTGGCTTCCTTTGCTATGCCACCGGTAGTAGAGAGTGCAACTGGTGTGAATGTGGCGTGTTCCACTTCTCTAATTCTCTCCTCATATGCCCGTTTCTTGGCTTGTTCGTGCTATACACCATTTGCATGTCTGAATGTTTGTTGGAAGGGGCATAGGGGTTGAATACCCTTACATCAAAATATGTTATTTCGTGATTGCCGCCCCAAACACCGTTTGCTGCAATGTCGAGTATTGCTCCTGGCTGTGAGTTAGCAGTCGCACCATTCAGTTCTTCAAACAAGGGCTGAAGGTCAGGCTCAATACATACATCCTTGCACACCTCAGTTAAGAGTGTTGCTGTCAGATTCCGTATTTCGTTGTGTCTGATGGATGGAAACCCCCCTTTGGGGCATGAAAGGGCATGCTCAACTGAGAAGACGGCCCCACATGCACATTTAGCTGGTAGCCTCCCAGGGGTCCAGCCATAGCGCAGTGCGAGGGCGTCGTGAAATGCACCCTGTGTAGAGCGGGAGCACTGTCAGCCAGGTTTATGATCCTTTTTCCTTTGCTAGGTTCACTGCTCTCTTCTGGCTGGCAGATAGCAATTTCATGAGGTCTTCGGCATCCTTTGAGTTTTCTTCGAGTTGCTTAGCGATAATATCAAGTCCATATTCATTCGGCGAGACCCTTTACCAACCTAGAACCTCTACACTCGATTAGCGGTTGGTAAAGGGATTGGGTACATGAGACTAACTTTTCATTATGGCGGTTCGGTTAAATGAAGGTATCTCACTCAGCTTTCAAGAGTAAGTTAAAAGCTTTGCACCCCTTAAAAAAAGTAATGCCAATCTAGTAATACCCTCGTGATGTGGGAGAGGAGGACTGTCTAATAATTCTGTACATTAGTTTCGTAAGTAGTTTGAGACAAATAGTGTGTACAAGGTGCCTGTTTAGTTTGCCAGTATGTAAAGTCTGACAAAAATGGAAACTGGTTATTTGCTATGTAAACTTGACATATATATCTTAGAGTCATCTTCAGTGGTTTCACAAGACAGCTGCATTAGGCTTGTATGTTTGTCCCTCCATCTAATCCTATCATTAGTTAGCAAGTGTCTAAAGAGTACTACTTGTCACTTACTCGTAATAATATCAGTGAAATAAAAAATTCGCTCACCTAATAGCTAGACTAGAGTAGCTAAATGGAATGGCTGTACAACTATAAAAATTGAATGGAATCATATAGCTATTATATCCATGTATTTTTATACAGCAGGACTACACCTGTATTATCTTGTCCAGTAGTGATGGCATTTCCCATTGGCTTATTTTGCAGGTAGCAACATGCTGCTGATGTATCAAGGCTAGTCAATACAAGATGTTGGCGAAGCAAGTGTCATGAAGTAAGTTGATAACGGGTGTGAACATAACCAGGCCTCATCCCTAATAGTGATAATGTTGGTGGCCCTGCCTCTTTTATTGTCTAGGTACTAATCTTTCCAGGGTTTTTTTGTTTGTTTGTTTGTTTGTTTTTGTTTTGGGGCACAACTTAGGTTCACCTGCATTGAGTCTACCACACTGGATTTATGTCCAACCAAAAAGTTGAAGACTTACTGATATTCTCCTATTACATGTACTTATTACAGGGTGGGCATTATTAGGGTAAACTTGTAGTTGTGCGTTCCCTGGCTGCTTTGGCTGTCTCTTTAGCCTATGGCTTTGACCCATTCTTGGTTAATGCTCACACTTTGCTGGCAAGTCTATACATACATGCTTTATTAGTGACAGTCTCATTGCACTGCTCATCTGCTGATGCTATCCCTTACCTTATGACCTTACCATGCACCCTTCACTTGGCTATTCTTTTGTACTAGACCTTCCCTAGCATCCTCAAGTTGTCCTCCAGCTCCCACTCTTTGGGCTGTAATAACACTAGAGTTGAAACAAGTATGAAAGTGTTGGTTGGCCTGTGATGTTGCATGTAGAACAGAGATATTATGAAGTATCAAGTATCACAGTTGCTGAGGCTAGTGATTCTGTAGTATGCAATGATATCGGTGCCATTGGCCAGATTGTTATTATTAGCCCTCAGCATGCATGCGCAAGTGGGTTATAGTAGTCGTCCCATCTGTTTGTCTGTCTGTCAGCTGATTTTGGAGATTACTGACAATAATTAACTGTTGATTTAAGTATGATCTTGCTCAGGATAATGATTTAACAAGCTGTCTGCTCCGTGTAGGTTCAAATTTTTGTAGGTAATGTCCCCTATCGTCATGTCGCAATCACATGGGCAAATAATTTCTTTTCTTCCCACGTTAGTTTTTGCTTCATACAGAAAAGTTAATGAGAGCTGGAATTCAGGTGTTTTACGTTGAAACTATATACCGGTGAGAGTCTCCTGCATGTTTAGCTACTTCTTTAGACAGCAATTAGCTACATCTATGTTTTCATTGCTTGAGCTGTATTGATACCTGATTAGGAATAGCCAAATATATTATTTTTTCGGTCTGAGAAATGATTTTGTTATACGTAGCTAGCTAGTGTGTAGTAGCGCTGAGGGTTCACACCTTTGGTGCTTCATTTGCTTGGCTTGATAACTAATTTTCTTTTACATTAGAATTAATATTGTCATAACCTTTTTTTTTTTCATTTCCTAGATTTCATGGTGCTTGGGCTGTTGCTATCTTTACTGAGGTTCTGGTGTTCTTGATTGAAGAAGAGAATAATGGTAAGTCTCTAGGCATGCACTACTGTTATCATTGTACATACACATACTAATACTAACACTGCATTCACGAAGTAGTACTGCACACATAGTGCTAGCACTGTGCATGCACGTAGTCACATAGTACTAACACTTTGCACACACAGTGCTAGCACTGTGCATGCACATAGTACTATTACTGTGCATTCACATAGTACTAACACTGCACACACATAGTGCTAACACTGTGCACACACATAGTGCTAACACTGGGCACGCACATAGTGCTAGCACTGTGCACGCACATAGTACTAACACTGTGCACACACATAGTGCTAGCACTATGCATGCACGTAGTACTATTACTGTGCACGCACATAGTGCTAGCACTGCACACACATAGTGCTAACACTGTGCATGCACGTAGTACTAACACTGCACGCACGTAGTACTAGCACTACACGCACATAGTGCTAGCACTGTGCACACACATAGTGCTAACACTGTGCACACACATAGTGCTAGCACTATGCACGCACGTAGTACTATTACTGTGCTAGCACGTAGTACTAACACTGTGCATGCACATAGTGCTAGCACTGTGCACACACGTAGTACTATTACTGTGCACACACAGTGCTAACACTGTGCACGCACATAGTACTATTACTGTGCACGCACATAGTACTAACACTGTGCATGCACGTAGTACTAACACTGTGCACACACATAGTGCTAGCACTGTGCAAGCACACAGTGCATGCACGTAGTACTATTACTGTGCATGCACATAGTACTATTACTGTGCATGCACATAGTACTATTACTGTGCACGCACATAGTACTAACACTGTGCACACACATAGTGCTAGCACTGTGCATGCACGTAGTACTATTACTGTGCACGCACATAGTGCTAACACTGTGTTAGCACTGTGCACACACATAGTGCTAACACTGTGCTAGCACTGTGCACACACATAGTACTAACACTGTGCACACACATAGTACTAACACTGTGCACACACATAGTACTAACACTGTGCACACACATAGTACTAACACTGTGCACACACATAGTGCTAACACTGTGCTAGCACTGTACATGCATGTAGTACTATTACTGTGCACGCATGTAGTACTATTACTGTGCACGCATGTAGTACTATTACTGTGCACGCACATAGTGCAAGCACTGTGCACGCACGTAGTACTATTACTGTGCACGCACATAGTACTATTACTGTGCACGCACATATTACTATTACTGTGCACGCACATAGTGCTAACACTGTGCGTGCACGTAGTACTATTACTGTGCACACACATAGTAATAACACTGCATGCACGTAGTACTATTACTGTGCACACACATAGTACTAACACTGTGCATGCACGTAGTACTATTACTGTGCACGCACATAGTGCTAGCACTGTGCACACACATAGTACTAACACTGTGCTAACACTGTGCATGCACGTAGTACTAACACTGTGCACGCACATAGTACTAACACTGTGCACACACATAGTGCTTGCACTGTGCACACACATAGTGCTTGCACTGTGCACACACATAGTGCTTGCACTGTGCACACACATAGTGCTTGCACTGTGCACACACACTGTGCTAGCACTGTACATGCACGTAGTACTATTACTGTGCACGCATATAGTGCTAGCACTGTGCATGCACATAGTACTATTACTGTGCACACACATAGTGCTAACACTGCATGCACATAGTGCTAACACTCCACGCACATAGTGCTAGCACTGCATGCACGTAGTACTAATACTGTGCACGCACGTAGTACTATTACTGTGCACGCATATAGTGCTAGCACTGTGCATGCACGTAGTACTATTACTGTGCACACACATAGTGCTAACACTGCATGCACATAGTGCTAACACTGTGCACGCACATAGTGCTAACACTGTGCGTGCACGTAATACTAACACTGTGCACACACATAGTGCTAACACTGTGCACACACATAGTGCTTGCACTGTGCACACACATAGTGCTAACACTGTGCATGCATGTAGTACTAACACTGTGCACACACATAGTACTAACACTGTGCATGCATGTAGTACTAACACTGTGCACGCACATAGTACTAACACTGTGCACACACATAGTACTAACACTGTGCACACACATAGTGCTAGCACTGTGCACACACATAGTACTAACACTGTGCACGCACATAGTGCTAACACTGTGCACGCACATAGTACTTGCACTGTGCACACACATAGTGCTAACACTATGCTAGCACTGTGCACACACATAGTGCTAACACTGCACGCACATAGTACTAACACTGTGCATGCACATAGTACTAGCACTGTGCACGCACATAGTGCTAGCACTGTGCATGCACGTAGTACTATTACTGTGCACGCACATAGTACTAACACTGTGCACGCATGTAGTACTATTACTGTGCACGCACGTAGTACTATTACTGTGCACGCACGTAGTACTAACACTATGCACGCACCAGAGTTGGGGTTGATTATGATTACAATCGTAATCGATTACAATCGATTACAAGGTTTTGCGTAATCGTAATCATAATCGTAATCATAATCATATTTTTGTAATCAAACCCATAGAACTATTACTGGTAATATTAGCAGTGAAGTAGAACAGCAAGCGTTTGCTATAATTAGTTGTGACACAGCAGTTTTTAACTAATACCACTTTTTACAGTGTTGATTAGTGTTCTATTGACACCTAATAGTCTACAAGGGAGAGCTTGTCTAACTGTGCTTGTGTGTGTGTGTGTGTGTGTGTGTGTATGGTGGGGAGGTGGATCATTATATCATTCATGACTGGCTCTGAATGCTAGAAAGCACAACATTTGTTAAAAAACTTATGTTTCTTCGTTGCAACAATCATTAATTTTTGACATTGTAATCGTAATCATAATCGTAATCGTAATCATAATCGTATATTTGACTGTGTAATCATAATCGTAATCAATGTTTCGTAATCATACTGTAATCGTAATCATAATCATAATCATGTTACCGTAATCAACCCTAAGTTTGGCACGCACATAGTGCTAACACTGTGCGTGCACGTAATACTAACACTGTGCACACACATAGTGCTAGCACTGTGCACGCACATAGTACTTGCACTGTGCACACACATAGTGCTAACACTGTGCATGCATGTAGTACTAACACTGTGCACGCACATAGTACTAACACTGTGCATGCACGTAGTACTATTACTGTGCACGCACATAGTGCTAACACTGTGCGTGCACGTAATACTAACACTGTGCACACACATAGTGCTAGCACTGTGCACGCACATAGTACTAACACTGTGCACACACATAGTGCTTGCACTGTGCACACACATAGTACTTGCACTGTGCACACACATAGTGCTAGCACTGTGCATGCATGTAGTACTAACACTGTGCATGCACGTAGTACTATTACTGTGCACGCACATAGTGCTAGCACTGTGCACACACATAGTGCTAACACTGTGCACGCACATAGTACTAACACTGTGCTAGCACTGTGCACGCACATAGTGCTAACACTGTGCACGCACATAGTACTAACACTGTGCACACACATAGTGCTTGCACTGTGCACACACATAGTGCTTGCACTGTGCACACACATAGTGCTTGCACTGTGCACACACATAGTGCTAACACTATGCTAGCACTGTGCACACACATAGTACTAACACTGTGCTAGCACTGTACATGCACGTAGTACTATTACTGTGCACGCATATAGTGCTAGCACTGTGCATGCACGTAGTACTATTACTGTGCACACACATAGTACTAACACTGTGCACGCACATAGTGCTAGCACTGTGCATGCACGTAGTACTATTACTGTGCACGCACGTAGTACTATTACTGTGCACGCACGTAGTACTAACACTGTGCACGCACATAGTGCTAGCACTGTGCATGCACGTAGTACTATTACTGTGCACGCATGTAGTACTATTACTGTGCACGCATGAAGTACTATTACTGTGCACGCACATAGTACTAGCACTGTACACGCACGTAGTACTATTACTGTGCACGCACATAGTGCTAGGACTGTGCATGCACGTAGTACTATTACTGTGCACACACATAGGTAATATAATTTACAAGTCTCACCTGGGATGAACTAATAGTCTCTTCTATCATTGTGTTAACTTGATTTCATACTACACTTACATACATAGTGTCTTCTTCAGTTGTACAAGTATAACTTACTATGAAGTATCTGTATTTGTTAAGGATCTATATTTGCAATTGCAATTAAATACTTCTAAAGTATTTTGACCCCAACTCTGGTGTCTTTTCCATATTATATCGGACTATAATATAAGTAACCATCACATACAGGGCTAGCAGAAATGCAATGATTTAATGTATGGGCCATTACATTGAAAGTGACCTTTCTTAGCATATACATAGCTAGCTACACTCACCCACTATGTATGTACCACATATAGATGGGCATTAATTAGGACTGCACATGCCCTATTAATTGCCTTATTTAATTGTGTGATGTGCTGTGACTTTTGCCCTGTGATTGGCTCTGCTACCAACATATACTTGCATATATGTCTTACAGGGATGGAGCTGTAGTCCAGGGAGCCATACAATGTCTACAGGGCCTAACATGCAGATCAGCTCTCTTTAAAGTCTCCATTGCTTAACTGTGGGGCGGGTTGTCTGCTTACTCCACAGAGTCCTTTCCATCTAGTGAGTGACCTAAACTCAATGCATGATAGTTCAATTCCTTGAATTGTACCTACATTTAGTGGTTGATTTATGTTTTGTTTTGTTGTTGTTGTTGTTTTATTTGTTTGTTTTTTTCCTTACTTTATTAATGAAATGGACATCGTATTGTCCATTTGATGGCCTAATATAGAAGACCGTTAGCAGGGTTTCATGCGTGATTTTCACTGGGGGTGGGAGACACCACTTCATACGGTCACCATGTGTCCACTTCATACGGTCACCATGTGTCCACTTCATACGGTCACCATGTGTCCACTTCATTAGATCACCATGTGTCCACTTCATACGGTCACCATGTGTCCACTTCATTAGGTCACCATGTGTCCACTTCATAGGTCACCATGTGTCCACTTCATACGGTCACCATGTGTCCACTTCATACGGTCACCATGTGTCCACTTCATTGGGTCACCATGTGTCCACTTCATTAGATCACCATGTGTCCACTTCATACGGTCACCATGTGTCCACTTCATTGGGTCACCATGTGTCCACTTCACTAGGTCACCATGTGTCCACTTCATTAGGTCACCATGTGTCCACTTCATTAGGTCACCATGTGGTCCACCATCACCATGTCCACTTCACACCATGTGTCCACTTCACTAGGTCACCATGTGTCCACTTCATTAGGTCGCCATGTGTCCACTTCATTAGGTCGCCATGTGTCCACTTCATTAGGTCGCCATGTGTCCACTTCATTAGGTCGCCATGTGTCCACTTCACTAGGTCGCCATGTGTCCACTTCACTAGGTCGCCATGTGTCCACTTCACTAGGTCGCCATGTGTCCACTTCACTAGGTCACCATGTGTCCACTTCACTAGGTCACCATGTGTCCACTTCATTAGGTCACCATGTGTCCACTTCATTAGGTCACCATGTGTCCACTTCATTAGGTCACCATGTGTCCACTTCATTAGGTCATGTTCCACTGGTCACCATTGTCCACTTCATAGTCCACTTCACACCATGTGTCAGGTCACCATGGTCACCATGTCCACTTCACTCCACTTCATAGGTCACCATGTGTCCACTTCATTGTGTCCACTTCATTAGGTCCACTTCACTGTCCACTTCATAGGTCACCATGTGTCCACTTCATTAGGTCACCATCTAGGTCCCAGTCCACTTCACTAGGCCACCATGTGTCCACTTCACTAGGTTACCATGTGTCCACTTCACTAGGTCACCATGTGTCCACTTCACTAGGTCACCATGTGTCCACTTCACTAGGTCACCATGTGTCCACTTCACTAGGTCACCATGTGTCCACTTCACTAGGTCACCATGGGTCCACTTCACTAGGTCACCATGTGTTCCCACTTCATTATGTTCACCATTGTCCACTTCATTAGGTCACCATGGTGGCCCCACTTCATTAGGTCACCATGGTTCCACTTCCACGAGTCCCATGTGCCACTTCACTAGGCACCATGTGTCCACTTCACTAGGTCACCCATTGTCCCACTTCATTAGGTCACCATGTTTTCCCACTTCACTAAGGTCCACCATGGTTCCCTTCATTAGGTCCCCATGTGTCCCCACTTCACCTAGGTCACCATGTGTCCACTTCATTAGGTCACCATGTGTCCACTTCATTAGGTCACCATGTGTCCACTTCATTAGGTCACCATGTGTCCACTTCATTAAGTCACCATGTGTCCACTTCAGTAGGTCACCATGTGTCCACTTCATTAGGTCACCATGTGTCCACTTCATTAGGCCACCATGTGTCCACTTCATTAGGTCACCATGGTGTCCACTTCACTATGTCACCATGGTGTCCAGTCACCATGTGTCCACTTCATGTCACCATGTGTCCACTTAGGTCACCATGGTACTTCATTAGGTCACCATGGTGTCCACTTCACTATGTCACCATGTGTCCACTTCACTAGGTCACCATGGTGTCCACTTCACTAGGTCACCATGTGTCCACTTCATTAGGTCACCATGGTTGTCCACTTCATTAGGTCACCATGTGTCCACTTCATTAGGTCACCATGGTGTCCACTTCATTAGGTCACCATGGTTCCACCTTCACTAGGTCACCATGTGTCCACTTCATTAGGTCACCATGTTTCCCTTTCTTAGGTCACCATGTGTCCACTTCATTAGGTCACCATGTGTCCATTTCATTAGGTCACCATGTGTCCACTTCATTGGGTCACCATGTGTCCACTTCATTAGGTCACCATGTGTCCATTTCATTAGGTCACCATGTGTCCACTTCATTAGGTCACCATTGTGTCCACTTCATTAGGTCACCATGTGTCCACTTCACTAGGTCACCATGTGTCCACTTCATTAGGTCACCATGTGTCCACTTCATTAGGTCACCATGTGTCCACTTCATTAGGTCACCATGTGTCCACTTCACTAGGTCACCATGTGTCCACTTCATTAGGTCACCATGTGTCCACTTCACTAGGTCACCATGGTGTTTATTTCATTTTATTTCTATGAATTTGACTAGATTTTGATTATATGGGAATGAGATGATTGACTGTAGCTGTGTTTATACACTGATGCTCTAAGCTTGCAGTAGTTGATGGAGGCCAGCCAGTGAGAATGGACTAAGTTTGGAATGTTGTGGTTGAGGCATGGCTGGGTCTGACCACCACAAGTACAACATATAGGTTTGTGGTTGGTAAAACTTGTCACCACTGACCATATGTTGGTGTAGAGTGTGTAGGTGTTTACAATGCAGTCATGCTGGGCATTGAAATCTGTGTGATGTGTATCTTGTGCAGTCATGTCATGTGCAGTCCTGTGTTGCTGGACTTTGTGTGTGTATTTTGTGCAGTTATGTAGGAGATCATTGTTGCTGAGAGTTGTAGTCAATATGTGTATGTTTGTGTGTTATTGGATATGAGTTGCTGCTGAAACTTATATTCAGTTACTAGGGTATGGTCACACACAGTCAGAATGTTTGTGTGGATGTTTGTACTTCAGACTTAGTGGTCATTTTTAACTTATGTGACCAGTGACTAGAGGTAGTGATGAGGTTCTCATGTGCCAGTGACTAGAGGTAGTGATGGGGTTCTCGTGTGACCAGTGACTAGAGGTAGTGATGAGATTCTCATGTGACAATTGACTAGAGGTAGTGATGGGGTTCTCGTGTGACCAGTGACTAGAGGTAGTGATGAGGTTCTCATGTGACCAGTGACTAGAGGTAGTGATGAGGTTCTCGTGACCAGTGACTGGAGGAAGTGATGGGGTTCTCATATGTGACTAGAGGTAGTGATGGGGTTCTCATATGACCAGTGACTAGAGGTAATAATGAGGTTCTCATATGACCAGTGACTAGAGGTAGTGATGAGGTTCTCATATGACCAGTGACTAAAGGTAGTGATGAGGTTCTCGTGTGGCCAGTGACTAGAGGTAGTGATGGGGTTCTCATGTGACCAGTGACTAGAGGAAGTGATGAGGTTCTCATGTGACTAGTGACTAGAGGTAGTAATGAGGTTCTCATGTGACTAGTGACTAGAGGTAGTGATGGGGTTCTTATATGACCAGTGACTAGAGGTAGTGATGAGGTTCTCATATGACCAGTGACTAGAGGTAGTGATGGGGTTCTCATGTGACCAGTGACTAGAGGTAGTGATGAGGTTCTCATGTGACCAGTGACTAGAGGTAGTGATGGGGTTCTTATGTGACCAGTGACTAGAAGTAGTGATGAGGTTCTTATGTGACCAGTGACTAGAGGTAGTGATGGGGTTCTCATATGACCAGTGACTGGAGGTAGTGATGGGATTCTCATATGACCAGTGACTAGAGTAGTTATGGGGTTCTAATGTGACCAGTGACTAGAGATAGTAATGAGGTTCTCATATGACCAGTGACTGGAGGTAGTGATGGGATTCTCTAGTAGGTAGTGATGAGGTTCTCATGTGACCAGTGACTAGAGGTAGTGATGAGGTTCTCGTGTGACCAGTGACTAGTGGTAGTGATGGGGTTCTTATGTGACCAGTGACTAAAAGTAGTGATGAGGTTCTCATATGACCAGTGACGAGAGGTAGTGATGAGGTTCTCATGTGACCAGTGACTAGAGGTAGTGATGAGGTTCTCATGTGACTAGTGACTAGAGGTAGTGATGAGGTTCTTGTGTGACCAGTGACTAGAGGTAGTAACGAGGTTCTCATATGACCAGTGACTAGAGGTAGTGATGGGGTTCTCGTGTGACCAGTGACTAGAGGTAGTGATGAGGTTCTCATGTGACCAGTGACTGGAGGTAGTGATGGGATTCTCATATGACCAGTAACTAGAGTTAGTGATGAGGTTCTCATGTGACCAGTAACTAGAGGTAGTAACGAGGTTCTCATATGACCAGTGACTAGAGGTAGTGATGGGGTTCTCATGTGACCAGTGACTAGAGGTAGTGATGGGGTTCTCATGTGACCAGTGACTAGAGGTAGTGATGGGGTTCTCATGTGACCAGTGACTAGAGGTAGTGATGAGGTTCTAATGTACCAGTTGACTAGTGTGATGGGGTTTCCTCATGTGACTCAGTGAATGGTGATTGGGTTCTCATGTGACCAGTGACTAGAGGTAGTGATGGGTTCTCATGTGACCAGTGACTAGAGGTAGTGACCAGTGACTAGAGGTAGTGATGGGTTCTCATATGACCAGTGACTAGAGTAGTTATGGGGTTCTAATGTGACCAGTGACTAGAGATAATAATGAGGTTCTCATATGACCAGTGACTGGAGGTAGTGATGGGATTCTCATATGACCAGTAACTAGAGTTAGTGATGGGGTTCTCATATGACCAGTGACTAGAGGTAGTGATGGGGTTCTCGTGTGACCAGTGACTAGAGGTAGTGATGGGGTTCTCATATGACCAGTGACTAGAGGTACAGTAGGATGAGGTTCTCATGTGACTAGTGACTAGAGGTAGTGATGAGGTTCTCATGTGACCAGTGACTAGAGGTAATAATGAGGTTCTCATGTGACCAGTGACTAGAGGTAGTGATGAGGTTCTCATATGACCAGACTAGAGGTAGTGATGAGGTTCTCATGTGACCAGACTAGAGGTAGTGATGAGGTTCTCATGTGATCAGTGACTAGAGGTAGTGATGAGGTTCTCATGTGATCAGTGACTAGAGGTAGTGATGAGGTTCTCATGTGACCACTGACTAGAGGTAGTGATGAGGTTCTCATGTGACCAGTGACTAGAAGTAGTGACGAGGTTATCATGTGACTAGTGACTAGAGGTAGTGATGCGGTTCTCGTGTGACCAGTGACTAGAGGTAGTGATGAGTTCTCATGTGACCAGTGACTAGAGGTAGTGATGAGGTTCTCATGTGACCAGTGACTGGAGGTAGTGATGGGATTCTCATATGACCAGTGACTAGAGTAGTTATGGGGTTCTAATGTGACCAGTGACTAGAGATAGTAATGAGGTTCTCATATGACCAGTGACTGGAGGTAGTGATGGGATTCTCATATGACCAGTAACTAGAGGTAGTGATGGGGTTCTCGTGTGACCAGTGACTAGAGGTAGTGATGGGGTTCTCATATGACCAGTGACTAGAGGTACATGTAGTGATGAGGTTCTCATGTGACTAGTGACTAGAGGTAGTGATGAGGTTCTCATGTGACCAGTGACTAGAGGTAGTGATGAGGTTCTCATGTGACCAGTGACTAGAGGTAGTGATAGGGTTCTCATGTGACCAGACTAGAGGTAGTGATGAGGTTCTCATATGACCAGACTAGAGGTAGTGATGAGGTTCTCATGTGACCAGACTAGAGGTAGTGATGAGGTTCTCATGTGATCAGTGACTAGAGGTAGTGATGAGGTTCTCATGTGATCAGTGACTAGAGGTAGTGATGAGGTTCTCATGTGACCACTGACTAGAGGTAGTGATGAGGTTCTCATGTGACCAGTGACTAGAAGTAGTGACGAGGTTATTATGTGACTAGTGACTAGAGGTAGTGATGCGGTTCTCGTGTGACCAGTGACTAGAGGTAGTGATGAGTTCTCATGTGACCAGTGACTAGAGGTAGTGATGGGGTTCTCATGTGACCAGTGACTAGAGGTAGTGATGAGAATCTCGTGTGACCAGTGACTAGAGGTAGTGATGGGGTTCTTATGTGACCAGTGACCAGAAGTAGTGATGAGGTTCTTATGTGACCAGACTAGGTTATTGATAGGTTCTCGTGTGACCAGTGACTAGAGGTGGTGATGGGGTTCTTGTGTGACCAGTGACTAGAGGTTGTGATGGGGTTCTCATGTGACCAGTGACTAGAGGTAGTGATGAGGTTCTCATGTGACCAGTTACTAGAGGTAGTGATGGGGTTCTCATATGACCAGTGACTAGAGGTAGTGATGGAGTTCTCGTGTGACCAGTAACTAGATGTAGTGATGAGGTTCTCATGTGACTAGAGGTAGTGATGGGGTTCTCGTGTAGGTAGTGATGAGGTTCTCATGTGACCAGACTAGAGGTAGTGATGAGGTTCTCATGTGACTAGAGGTAGTGATGAGGTTCTCGTGTGACCAGTGACTAGAGGTATTGATGA
>WLWD01005759.1_pt1 | contig 19447 bp, 19 predicted proteins | sample 6712731 | NCBI WGS metagenome assembly WLWD01 (sample SAMN12718690, study PRJNA576275) | sponge metagenome | isolation source: marine sponge | host: Mycale hentscheli | place: New Zealand: South Island, Marlborough, Capsize Point | collected 2014-11-01
GTGTTGTGGGAGTGCTGTGGAATGTGTTGTGGAGTCTTTGCTGCTCAGAAGTGCTGTGGAGTGAAGTGCTGTGGAAATGTTGAAGTGCTGTGGAGTGAAGTGCTGTGGAAATGTTGAAGTGTTGTGGAAGTGCTGTGGAATGTGTTGTGGAGTCTTTGCTGCTAAGAAGTGCTGTGGAAGTGCTGTGGAAATGTTGAAGTGATGTGGAGTGTTGCTGCTTAGAAGTGCTGTGGAGTGTTCTTGGTTGGAAGTGTTGTAGGGTGGCGGCACGAAGTGGACTAGCAGTAGAACGAAGTGAAGTGAGCAAAATGATGTGATTTGGTGCCATGGCAGTTGGTATTACTCAGGTTGTCGTTTCATCCTTTTTGCCTCATTGGCTTTCCTCCATGTAGCCAATGTTCTTTCCTTCTTCTCTTTCTCAAACTGCAGTAATACCTCTTTGCCATCAGCGTAAGGGCACCAAATTTTGTTCGATCGTCCAAGTACTCGGTGGACTTCTCCATCTGGTGTAACATCTTTAGATGTACGAAATTGTCCACAAATGTGACAAGGACGCTTTCCTACTATATCAGATTCCTATAAATTATGAAAAAAATATTGTAATTGACAAAAGTTTTTGTACACATTGTCTAACCTCGCTATCTTGGTTTGGGGACATGACCTAATGCTTAAACCCACAATCAATACTTATTTTCATTTTTGATGTAAGAATTCTTCCATGACTTCAATACAGGAAGCACAAGTGTTATTACTATTATTATTATTATTATTATTATTATTATTGTTATAATTATTAATATTATTATTTCTACCACTATTGTTACTATTATTACCAATTACTACTATCCCTATTATTATTAATACTACTACTAATATAGTTAATACTATTATAACCATTATTACTAATACCGCTATTATCACTACTATTATTACTACTACTATTATTACTCCTATTAGTATATATATATTACTGTTATTATTGCTAACCAGTATTACACCAAATACTATTATTCACCATTATTATTATGAATACAACTAACATTATTATTACTGTTGTTGCTGTTATCTTTGTTATTAGCCAAGGTGTATAATTTAGATTATTAATAAAACTTTAAACTGACCGGAAGTGGCTGGACACCCAATTCCTGTAGGCGAGCCAATGCTTTCTCTCTCCTCTGCTGCGATTCTGGAGAAAGGGCCCTCTTCCGCTTGGGTGCTTTTGCCTTTTCCTTACCACCAGTCCTTGGGGTCAATTCTGTCCTCTTGCGTGCCTGTTCCTCCCTCCTTTCCTGTGCTCTCTCTTCAGCAGTGACTGGCTCTGGTCCAAGTGACAGTGCTGGTGAAATAAAGACTGGAGTGGCTTGCTGCACAGGTTGTTCCAAGAGCTCCATAGCTGCTGATGCCTGTTCAGACAAGGAGAAACTCAATTCAGTAACTACTGAGCGAGCTTCCTCATTGACAGCTCCACTTTCAATAGCCTGTGATCGAGATCTCTGTTGTTTTAAAATCCAGTTTTTTGCTTGGGCAAATGAGACTGGTAACAATGCTGGAGGAGGTTCAGAGGAAGTCCTCGGTCGATCCAACTCCTCCTTGCATCGCACCTTGTACAATTTCAGGAGCTCATGCACCATTGGCGACGTATTACCGGTCTCTGGCATTGCACACCACAGTTCCTCCCAAATAGCCAGCATTGCTTCATTGAAGTCTGGAGGCACACACACAATCTGTCCTCCCATTGCACGAAGTCGTGGAACGTTACGATGACGTCGAGGTGTGGCTTCGGGCAGTGGCACGTTTCTCCAGTCACGTGGGTCGGAGCTGGTGCTAGCTGCAGCAGAGCTGAAGGTGGAGCCAGCAGAAGATGAGGTGCTAGCTGTAGCAGAGCTGGGGGTGGTGCTAGTGCAGGAAGTGCTGGTGTGGGTGGTAGCGCTGGTGTGGGTGGTAGTGCTGGTGTGGGTGGTAGTGCTGGTGTGGGTGGAGCTGGATAGAGTCGATCCATGCTGATCTTCACCTTCATCAGGCTCGTGCAGGTCAGCTTCCTCAAGCCCAAGTTCCTCCATTACCTGAAACATGAACAAAGGCACAATATAATGTTGGTGTTCAAATAAGATTAAGTAAATAATATTGTTAGCTGTCTCTAGTGCGTTAACTGGCAAAGTTATTCATTTCCATTTTAGTTATCTTTGATTTAATTATTTATTGAAAGTCTTACCTCAGCTGACGTAGCCACTATTGACGATTCATCAATTATATCGGGCACAGTCTCATTAGCAGCCATTTCTTCATTGAAATCGACCTCAATGTGAGCAACTCCTGCCACAGAGCATCCATACTCGTACCCAATCTTGAGATTGGTCTCCGTACCTGCTGCTGCTATTGTCCAGTCTGGATAGCTGGAGGTGATCCCTTGCCCAATGTAGTGCTCGCAAACCTGTAGTAACAAATTTAAAAAATATAGTATGACAGACAAGGCCATAGCTAATGAGATAAATAGAATAAGTGGTAATTTGATTCCACCTAGTTGTTGTTAACAGCTGTTGTGAGCATGACCATGAACATGTGCAGCAATGCAACAATCTTGCTTTTATAGGCATACCTTAGGTGGCATGGTATCTGGTGGAATCTTCTTTCCAAGAGCGCGCAGGCGACGACGGTTGTAGGAAAGAATCCACCATCCCAGGCGTGCATCGAAGATTTCCATTCCAATGCCACGCTGGGTGTAGAAGTTTCTGTCCAGCACGGAATGGACTGCTTCAACTTTGCTGGTGTCACGCAACAATCGATAATGCTCCAACTGGTGACCTGTGGAATGAAAGTTGATGGTACCAACTCTCACATATGGCAAATGATCCATCTCATCGGAAATGCATCCATTCCGCACATGAATCAGCTGGAGCTTGAACACCTCTATCACCCTCTTTGTGATGAGGGGATATGCCACATCTGCGACTGACAAGTCTGATATCTTCATCCCTGCTGCTTCAGCCTGAATCCTGCACTGATTATCCAGTTCCCTGTGTCCTTGAAGCACTAACATCATCCTGTCAGCCACGCTGTCTGGATCTCCGACTATTCTACGGATGAACTTGACCCTCTCTGTCCGCGTTGGAGGCCCATCAAGCCCAGCTGCCTTCTTTGCCTCCATCAAACTCTGGTAATCTCCCTCGTGTTGGAAGAAAATTGCTCGACTGAGGTCCACTAAAAACTTCTTCCGGCGTGGATGCTCGGCATTCATTTCTCTTCCAATGCGCAGCATCAGATGCATGACATCCAGTTTGATGGTGAACTTTGAGCACCACAAAGCCAATGCACTTGTGCCTGGGGGCTGTAGAGGCAACCGACGAAATCCTGGCTTGCCATTGCAGCAAGAACAGTCCATGTACAACGAACGAGGCAACTCTACTCCCGCTGACTCGTGCCTCTCGACTATTTCAGCCATGGCCTGCCTACCCCAGTTGAAGGAGGTGTCTGGAACAGCATAAACTCCACACACAAGACCAAAATCTCCACAAATAGTGAATGTCTGTCCACCATGGCCTACCACTCCACCACCAAGGGTTCTCTTAATGACCTTGCGTTGGTGATCCACTGCAAGACTGTGACTACTGAGGACGGTACGCAACTCCCTCATGATGTAAGGCTTGTTGTCCAAGTAGTCCCTGATGAACAACAATGTGAGATGAGGTCGGCAAGGGATGTAATGGGAAGGTAGTGGAGGGAAAGCATCACGAGATGCCACATTGACTCTTCCAATACCACTCATGGCCGCAACCTAAAGTAATACATTTATGAGAGCTTACTACAGTACTGAGGGAAGAGACGACATAGTTACTATCATAGTATTATTGAACTGTTGCTATTATTATCATCATTATCATTACTATACTATCATTAGCTATTATCATTATTATTCATCGTTATTATAATTATTATTATAATGATTTTTATTATTATTATTATTATTATCATCATCATTATTATTATCATTACCATTATCATTACAATCATCATCATCATTACTACTATTATTACTATTATTAATAATATCATTATTAATAATAAAACAATTTTGAGGGAGATTACTGGAGTATTAAAAGAAAACTCGTGATCATCGTCATTTTCATCATCATTATACATAACGTTACCTTATCCCAAAGAGTGATATATTCAGACTTGAGGTGGAGATAGTGCTGTGTAACTTCCTCCTGCACAAGTCTCTCCACCTGTGCCACTGTCACGCCTGATCTCAGCATACGGATCAAGGACAAGTCGGTTCCATTGCCCTTTGTTGAAATGCACGTTTGCTGGAGCTGAACTGACATTGGCAGAGTGCTGACATATTTCGGATCGTGCGTCAGCCAATGCTTCTTGCACTTTCCACAGCGCATGTCTATGCCAACAAGAGACTTAGGCCAAGGTATGGCATAAATGAGCTTGCGTCTCCCCACTGAATTTGCTGATATCATCATCGAATTACAATGAGGACAGCGGCCGCTCATAGGGCAGTACACTATCAGGTCCAACTTGCCTGGAGACTTCTTAAGACCAATTCCAATGGCCCTCAGTTCAGCAATAGTAGGTGACTGGAAGTTGCTTTTGTCGAATTTGGGAGGTGCTGGTCCAGTTGCAGTCTTGGGTTGGTCTGATCGTGTGCTTGTGCTGGTGGATGGCTGAACACTGGCAGTAGAAACTGCACCAACACTTGAAGCTGAAAGCATTAAGTAATAGTATAATAATAACAATAACAGCAACAACAGCAATAATAATAGTTATAGTAATAATAATAATAATAATAATAATAATGGTATGCAGCATCTAAAGAAATAAGCATCAGGAAATTGTCATTGTCATCACCTTGTTGTTCTCAAGTTGGTGGTTTGCTTATGAATAAACCACTCCTCAGGTTACAGCCACAATGACATTTATTAGTGTTAATGGCTGCATGGGCAGATCCTGGGTTTGCAATTGCATAAATGCCTAAGTGAAATGGGCAGATCCTGGGCTTGCAATTGCATAAATGCCTAAGTGAAATGGGCAGATCCTGGGTTTGCAATTGCATAAATGCCTAAGTGAAATGGGCAGATCCTGGGCTTGCAATTGCATAAATGCCTAAGTGAAATGGGCAGATCCTGGGTTTGCAATTGCATAAATGCCTAAGTGGAATGGGCAGATCCTGGGTTTGCAATTGCATAAATGCCTAGTGTGACTGAATATAAGATGGTGTTGGCCACACCACCAGTTGCCAGTGCTTGTGTTGAACTGAAAAACATTATAAAAATAAAATAAATTTAAATTCGGCTTGCTGAAGTTGCTGCATGCTGTTTGAGGAGATTACAATGAGCCTCTTTAAATATTTATTACTGCTCATTGCTTCTTGACCATCATATTTAGTCTCTTTGGTAGAGAGTGCATCACCATTTCTATTGTGCAATAAGTGATTAGGGAGCCTGCAAGGGGTACTTGGTTTTGATTGGGAATAATTATTATTAAATACTGGGTTGTCACTTGCTATTCTATGCATGCCTCCTTTACCCATAAATCAGGATTAAAATTTGTTATAGTCTTTGGTTAAGGGTTACAAATGTGGCAGTACTAAACTGACTAGGAATGAGCTCTTAAAATGCTGTGTAACCAGAGCTGCAGTTCAGGTGTCAACTGGAGGTGTATAATTAATTGATGTTAATAGATTAAAGACTGCATCAGAGCTTGAGCTGGATATTCCAACTTGTTTCACAAATAGAACTGAGTCAGTACCACATTACTTGATCAGGTCGATTAAAGTTTGAACACTATAGTGTACATGCAGATGTTATCACATGATGGTGACGGACATGTATCATCCTATTAAATAATGTATATAGTCCTACCACGATTAACTCGTGAATAAACTTAATCATAATATATTACAACAAATGAACTGTACCTGTTGGAGTTGAGCACTCCATTTGTGAACGAGTTACTGACGAAGGCATCAGTACGGTGGTTGCAGGAGTGGAACCTGAAACAACATGGGAAGGAAGACTTAATACCTTTACTGAATGGAGATTTAACCGCGAGACAAGGCAGTTGCAAAATCATGTACATGATTCAAAAATGATATTTACCTGCTTGAGAACGACGTTGAAGTGGTTCTGAAGTTGCTGGCTCAGAAGAGAGCAAAGTAATATGAGCAGATGAACCTACGCAAGGAAAAAAATAAGAAAAAAAGAACATGATATTAAAATCAATGCAACAGACAAATTAATGCGAACAGATTAATGATCGAAATACTATTAGTACATGTTAACAGATCCACGTATACACATTAATATTAACCTATCCTAATACAATCAATCCATTTCAAGTCATCATGGTACTGACTCAGTTGAATTTGCTGGACCAGCTCAACAAAACATTAATAACCCTCCCTTCTCCTTTTCCAAATCATTTAGTGTACATTTAGCCCATTCACGGCTACTAATTACATGTACAACCTCCCACCACATCTGCTGCTCGGGTTACACACTCATCTCTCAGCTCAACTCCAATTAACTCTAGTCGCTTCAGCAACTTGGTTGGTTCCTTACCTCCTTAGATCCTATCTATTCATGTTTGGCAGGAACTGGGCTGGCTATCAGGTATCCCAGCTGGTCGGTTTGCGCATGCGCCTGGCCCGCGCCTGTGACCAGCTGGGATTCCCCGCTTTGGGGGGAGGCCCCTTCTGCGCGAATGGCCTGCGCCGCCCGCGTGATGGGGCCAAATGGCCCAAGGAGGTTGGCTGACTAGGTCGGCCGAGCTACCCCCCAAAGCAAATGTTAAACTAGATAATTAGGGTATATTAATGTAAAGTAACATACCTGGTAGCACCGAACCCCACTAACCGTGACTCGAGTGAGCACTGCCATGAATCCCCCCCATTGCCCCGAGAGACCTCTATTGCTGGGTGAACAAAATCGAACAATATAATGGCAATAGCATAACGATTGTTCAGTTAGTGACTGAGTGTGTGTGCAGGCAGGTTGTTCCTCCTCACTCGCTACCCTACGGTCGGGTGCGCACCAATGCTGCTGAGGCCCCGGCTAAACGTGCCTTCGGCGTCCTGATGTACCTCAGGAATGCAGCGCTATGCCACCTCCCTAAGGTCTGGATCAAAGAGTCCTCCATTCCCGCCAGTGCAGCTGAAGTTGCAGCTCCGATTCTGAAGCTGTGTCCAGCGTATTGGTCGGACGGGAGGCCTATGCCTTGCAGGGTGACTGTGGGGGGGAACTTGTCGCTGCCACCAGAATCAGGGACGCGCACAGGATGGCTGAGAGGATTATGAGTTCTCTGCCAAGCCGTGGCCGATCTACAACCCAACGAGAGTTTTAGGACTAGTTAAATTGCAATCGGAAAACACTGACTGAACAAAACCGGAAGTGCAGCCGAGATTTATAGTTCTGTTTCGGCCACACCCACACACAAGATAAATGATACACACAAACTTATAAACACATTACACACGGCACGAGTTAAGCTACCTACTCTAACACACACAACACACTGCTAATAATAATGAATAATTGTTCTAATGACAAACACACAAATGAATGTTCCACATGATCTTTAGTCTTCTCTCTTCTTCTTTCTCTTCCTTGACTCTTGGCTGGCTGGCCCCACAGGCCCCCCCCCGCTAAGCCTTGGGCACTATCTTCACAAGGCTGATATAACTCCTGGACAGACAGCCCTCTATCGTAGCCATCATTCGCACATTCGTAGTCTTGCCGGCTAAGCCCATCGGCATTCCCATTCAGCTTGCCAGGGCGATACTCAATCTCGACGTCATAGTCCTGAAGCTTCAGAGCCATGCGCATCAGCCGCTTGTTGAGATGGCTGCTCGTTGTCAAGGCAACACATGCCCGGTGATCGGTGACGACTAATACTTTCGACCCACAGGTGTAATGGTCGAAATGCCTCATACTCTCAACTATGGCCAGCGATTCTAGTTCCGTCACTGAGTAACGGTGCTCAGGTCCTCTCAGTTGGCGACTATAAAAAGCCACCGGTAGTTCTCGTCCTTCACGCACCACATGTAGACATCCACCCACGCCCCCTCCAGAGGCATCCGTATACAGTTTGAGGTGATCTGACTGGGAAGGAATACACAAAACACACGCATTACACAACAATTCTTTTAACACACAGAATGCCCTGTCCATCCCCTCAGTCCAGGCGATACGAAGTGGAGCTGTCAGGGAAGTGCTGGGAGTTAAGAGGCAGGAATAATCAGCAAAGTTGGGGATAAATTCCCTGTAGTACCAAGAAATGTCCTCATCTGTCTCTTCGTAGTTGGTCTGGCATATTCCCTCATCGCACTAACCCTAGCTTCTGGGATGCCAATCCTTCCATTCCCAATTTGATGGCCCAAATACTGCATACACTTCCTCCCAAACTCACACTTCCTCCTTTTCACCTTCAGCCCAGCTTCATTCAACACCTTCAGCACCTCACTCACATCCCTAATATGGTCATCCCAACTCCTACTGAACACTACCACATCGTCAATATAATTCTTACAAACATCCTCTACTGGCTTCAATACCTTCTCTACCACACTCTGAAAAATAGCAGGCGCATTCTTCAGACCGAATGGCATACGCCTAAACTTGAATTTCCCTAAGGGGCAGCTAAAAGTGGTGAACTTGCTAGACCCCACCTCCATAGCAATCTGGTGAAACCCGGCTGTCAAATCTAGTTTTGACAGCACGGCACTTGGACCCACTTTGTCCATAATCTCTCTTAGGGATGGCAGCCAAAACCGCCTCAAAGGAGTGACTTTGTTCACTTCCCTATAATCCACACAAAGTCTTAGGGAGCCATCTTTCTTCCGAATAGGAACAATCGGGCTGCTCCACTCTTCGTCACTAGCCTCAATTATACCTGCATCCAACAGTTTCTCAATCTCCCTCTCCACACTCTCCCTCAGTTGAACTGGGATATTTCTCGGGGGAATGTTAACAACTCTTGCCCCTTCCTCGAGCACAATTTTACACTCCCCAGTTGAACACAAACCCGGTGTATCACTGAAACAATCCCTGTTCTTATCCAACAACTCTTCAATATCATTCTCACTATACCCATCACATCTTTCATCTCCCAATATCTGCTTATTGTCCCACTTCTCCATGTCCTCATCTTCCTCCGCCACGATGCTAATACCTGCCATGTGCTTTGCGCTCTCACCCATACTATATCTCTTTAAATTGTTAATATGTGCAAGTCTGACATGCTCACTATTCTCTTTTTTCACGCGATAAGTTACTTTAGAGACTCGCTCACATACCACATAAGGGCCTTCCCACGAAGCCGATAAAGCCAGATGAAGTCCAGGAACTCTCATTAGTACCAAATCTCCAACACTCAACACACGATCTGATCTGTGACGATTGAAAGTTTCAGATCGTTTACTAATTGCATCCAACTCATTTGCACATGCTAGGTCATGCAACAACATTAGTTTGTCTTGCAACACAGAAACCCATTCACTAACATCCATTTCATTATACACATCATCAACCCACCCAGAGTAAACCAGATCTAGGGGGCCTACCATGGCTCTACCATATACCAACTCATGGGGAGAAAATCCCGTTGAGCGGTTCGGCACCTGTCTGATGGCAAACAGTGCCATGGGCAGGAAGTCTGCCCAATTAATCCCTTCCTCTATCGCCTTGCTCAACATAGGCTTCAAAGTGCCGTGGAACCTTTCCAGGACACCATTTGTTTGGGGGCGGTACGGGGAGGATTGTATCTGATCGCAACCTAGGATCTCACACATTTTTGACACAACCTTACTAACGAAAACTGTACCCCGGTCCGTCAAGATCTTGGCAGGAATACCAGTCCTGAAGATGATGTTACACATGGCTGATGCAACTGCCTCAGCAGTGACCGACCTGAGAGTCACTGCTTCCGGCCATCGAGAGGCTAAACAAATATATGTCAGTACATACTTCACCCCTCCCCTAGACTTGGGTAAAGGGCCTACAAGATCGAAGGCAACGGGATCAAAAGGCACGGATATCACTGGCCTCTCGATCATTTTGACTTGCTTGTTACCCGCCCTGTTATGTTTTAAGCAGGTATCACACGTGTTCACCTTGGCAACAATGTCTCTTCCCAAACCCGGCCAAGTAAATCTCTTGTTAATTATACGTCTCATGGCTTTGACCCCGACATGTCCACACTTGTCATGGGCCAAACTCAAAACAGATTCTCTCCTGTTCGTAGGGAGGACTAAACGACAACTTATGTCACCAGAGCTGTCAATGAGTTCATGAAACAACATGTTGTCCTTCCAGATATACCCATTAAGTTGTTTATTAGCCAACTCCCTGCACACCTTCAACGATTCATCTTCCTCAACCTCATACCTAAGCACCTCCTTCTCATTCCTCACAGCCATATTAGGACTCCCGAAGCACTCCAACACTTCATCCTCTACACTGCCCTTAGCCACTACATCCCTATCACATACCTCTTCTACATCTCTCCTCTCCCTTTCATCCTCAACTACATCCTTAACATTACTCTCCTCCACCTTGGTGGAAGACTCAGAACGCTCAATCACGTCCTCGCTCCCAGGACATATGGACACTTCGGGTACCACCTCATCCTCAACCTCCCCAGCGGGATCAGGAATGACGTCCATCACCCCCGGTTTAGAAGAAGGAAGTGGCACCTTACTAGGCCCCGCCTGCTCCAAAGTTGCTCTAGTCTCTTTAGCAGCAGACCGAGTCAAAACAACGGAGACAGGCACAGGTGGAGGCGAAACATCCTCCAAGCCTGCCGACAGCGTGTGACGACGGACTTCACGATCACACAACTTGTCTAGGGCAACTAAAGCGTCACTCTCACATTCGGGAGGGGCACTCAGAAACACAAAAGATTGCCTCTCTCCCTGCTGACTAACAGCCACAACTTGACTAAAAGTCCTTCCTCTCAACTCAAATGTTACCCGAGCTAGTGGGCACCTAATCACTGCACCATTAGCTAACACAAGACTCTCGAACTCCCCAGTAAAGTGGGTTTGGTCAACCAGGTCCCGAGAAACCATCGACATAACCCGAGTCAGGGAGAAAGAAGCACCAGCGACCGTTGCACTTCCCCTTGAACTCTATGAGAGAATTCGTGGAGGAGGCCACAGCCTGGCTCTTCGTCTGATGCTTCTTGGAGGTGTTGGACTTCTCGTCCACCTTATTGTCATCTCTCTTACACACTTTGTCAGCCCTGCTAGGACACTCAGGAGCCTTATGTCCTTGCTGATTACAGACATAACAAACTACACTTGGGGAATACCCAACCCGCCTGCAATCTGACGCCTTATGGCCGACACCCTGGCACTTGAAGCACCGGAACCCTTCAAACGATCTAATGGGACTGCCCTTTCTCTCACCTCTCTGCCTGCTCCTATCATACGTACCTCTCTGAGGGGCACCAGATTTGAGCATTTCCGCGACATCATTCAGGTCTTCATATGATGTAATTGACCTAGACTCTAACAGGCACTTCTCCGAGGGATAAAGGGTTGCGTGGAAAAGGCCTACGACCACTGCTAAGGGGACATCCTCAACAGAGTCGCAAGATAGTACTAGCCTCTCCATATTATCTCTCAGGGTCTGGAATCTGCTAACATGATCCATAGTCCTCATCTCCCTTTCTCCCGCACCAAACAATTTATCGGTCACGGCAGAACGACTAAGTCCCAATTTCTTAATCAAGGCTCTCTTAAGCTGAGCATCACTAGGTCACCATGTGTCCACTTCACTAGGTCACCATTGTGTCCACTTCACTAGGTCACCATGTGTCCACTTCACTAGGTCACCATGTGTCCACTTCATTAGGTCACCATGTGTCCACTTCACTAGGGCACCATGTGTCCACTTCATTAGGTCACCATGTGTCCACTTCACTAGGGCACCATGTGTCCACTTCATTAGGTCACCATGTGTCCACTTCACTAGGGCACCATGTGTCCACTTCATTAGGTCACCATGTGTCCACTTCACTAGGTCACCATGTGTCCACTCACTAGGTCACCATGTGTCCACTTCACTAGGTCACCATGTGTCCACTTCATTAGGTCACCATGGTGTCCACTTCATTAGGTCACCATGTGTCCACTTCACTAGGTCACCATGTGTCCACTTCATTAGGTCACCATGGTGTCCACTTCACTAGGTCACCATGGTGTTTATTTCATTTTATTTCTATGAATTTGACTATATTTTGATTATTGGGGAATGAGATGATTGACTTTAGCTGTGTTTGTGCAGTTAACTCTAGTCGCTTCAGCAACTTGGTTGGTTCCTTACCTCCTTAGATCCTATCTATTCATGTTTGGCAGGAACTGGGCCGGCTATCAGGTATCCCAGCTGGTCGGTTTGCGCATGCGCCTGGCCCGCGCCTGTGACCAGCTGGGATTCCCCGCTTTGGGGGGAGGCCCCTTCTGCGCGAATGGCCTGCGCCGCCCGCGTGATGGGGCCAAATGGCCGGCCCAGTCTCACACCACATAGTGGTGGATTAGAGACTTTAAAGTAGGAGGAGTCAGGGGTTGGATGGTGGGAACAGCTAATAGCTCGAATTCTCCTGACACCTTCGACGCTTTGGCTAGGCAGAGTTCGATTGCAATGCAGCCACGTGCGTATCACCGCGTGTGCAATCACGTGCACCACCCTGCCTAATGCCAGTGCAGCTTGCCGTAGCGGCCCATCCTGGGCCGCTCCAGGTGGGTTTGCCCAGCTCCTGCCGTTAACTCTAGTTAACTACCTTAACTAGCATTTAACTCTAGTCGCTTCAGCAACTTGGTTGGTTCCTTACCTCCTTAGATCCTATCTATTCATGTTTGGCAGGAACTGGGCCGGCTATCAGGTATCCCAGCTGGTCGGTTTGCGCATGCGCCTGGCCCGCGCCTGTGACCAGCTGGGATTCCCCGCTTTGGGGGGAGGCCCCTTCTGCGCGAATGGCCTGCGCCGCCCGCGTGATGGGGCCAAATGGCCCAAGGAGGTTGGCTGACTAGGTCGGCCGAGCTACCCCCCAAAGCAAATGTTAAACTAGATAATTAGGGTATATTAATGTAAAGTAACATACCTGGTAGCACCGAACCCCACTAACCGTGACTCGAGTGAGCACTGCCATGAAACCCCCCATTGCCACGAGAGACCTCTATTGCTGGGTGAACAAAATTGAACAATATAATGGCAATAGCATAACGATCGTTCCAGTTAGTGACTGTGTGTGTGCGGGCAGGTTGTTCCTCCTCACTCGCTACCCTACGGTCGGGTGCGCACCAATGCTGCTGATGCCCCGGCTAAACGTGCCTTCGGCGTCCTGATGTACCTCAGGAATGCAGCGCTATGCCACCTCCCTAAGGTCTGGATCAAAGAGTCCTCCATTCCCGCCAGTGCGGCTGAAGTTGCAGCTCCGATTCTGAAGCTGTGTCCAGCGTATTGGTCGGACGGGAGGCCTATGCCTTGCAGGGTGACCCTGAGCTGCTGGGTGAACCACGCCTTGGTCACAGTACGTCCCTCGTGATCCTTGAAGAAAGGGCCCTGGGCGGGGCCCCTGATCCTCAGATAGGCGCAAATCGCCTCCACTGGGCAAATGTTAGTGCCGGTTCTGCCCACAACCACATCCGCACCATTCCCTTCTTGGTCGCACTTAGACCTTTTCAGGTGGATCTGGACCATCGCTGGCGCCGCAAGGTTATCCACGGCCACGTCGCCCCATGCCAGGTTCACTGCAGCATCCCAGGCCGATACTGATTCCGGGAGGAGTTCCCCGAGCCTAAAAAAAACCGAAAAAGGCCATTGCTGCCACCGTCCAGAGCATGGTCTTGTCTGGGTTTGCTGATCCTACCCAAGTCCCGTAGAGTCTTTCGAGTACCCGGGTGGTGATTGGAAGTCTTACTCTGGAGGACTTGCCCCCCGACTGCTGTCTTATCCTACTGATACCCGCTTGGACCCTCTTCAGCAAGGGGAGCGAGGACTGCTCTCTCGGATCTGGCAGGCCCATAGAGATCTGGGCACCCCTTACCCCCGCCAAGTAGCACTTTATTGTCTGTGGTGCTAAGCCGAGTTGAGCCAGGTACGAGGCAAAGTAGCACAGGAGGAGTTCCTGCACCGGGAATGGGTCCCCAACCGTGTAGGTTGCACAAAAACGTGTGAAATGTCCCATGGCTGATTTGTACGTCTTGTGCGTGGAGGTCGCTAGGCCTGCCTGAATGTAGCCCCGAAGTGCTGGCGCCAGTTCGGACTGCTCCAGTCCGCCGTCTGGTCGAGGAGGAGGTCCAGTAGCTGAGGGGAGACTGGTGAGGGGCGTGGATCTGCTGACTGCACCTGTGAGAGGAAGTGAACAGCATTGTCGCGTGACAAACTATCCGCCAAGTGGTTAGCCCTAGTGTCAATGTAGACTGGCGAGAGGGAGCATACCAGCCTGGCCTCCGCGAACACCACTGTACGCAACAGGTGCATCATGCCCTTGTGTCTGCTCGAGCGAGACTTCAAGTCTGCCACTACCGACTGATTGTCTGAGTGGCAGATGACCTGCAGGCCCTTCCACTGCTCCCCCCAAGCCTGGCATGCCACTATGATGGGAATAAGCTCCTTCTCGGCAATTGAGAGTGCCTCCGCCCGGGCATCCCATTTGACCTGAAACCAGGAGCGTTCATACCAAGCGCCACAACCCCAAGACCCGGACGCGTCTGTGTACAGGTGGACCTTGGGAAGTGAGGATGGGGGATGGAGGAAGGAGGTACCGTTCCATTGTACGACGAACTCCACCCACCATGCTAGGTCAGCCCTGAAGCCGTGGGCCAACCTGATCGGGACTCTGCTGTTGGGAGGGCGGTGTACTGCCTGGAGCAAGTCAATCATCCGCCTCAGGAAAGGCCGGCCTGGCCTCACGACTTTACATGCGTGGTTGAGAAGGCCGATGAGTGATTCCAACTCCTTCCGTGTGCAGTTCTTCCGTGCCTGCCATTCTGCCAGCAAGCTAGTCAGCCTGGTCAGTTTGTCCTGTGGGAGTCTCAACTCTCCCTTGACTGTGTCGATGACAATGCCCAGGAAGGTTACCTCCGTGGCTGGGCCCTCCGTTTTATGGTCAGCAATGGGGACTCCCAGCCGAGCGCACTCCTCCAGCAAGATCTGTAGCTGAGACTGGCATACCTGGGAGCGTGGGGGTCCTACCAAGATGTAATCATCCAGGTAGTGAAACAACCTCTCCACGCCCGCCTGGATAAGGTGCCACTGGAGGGCGTCGGCTACAGCATTGAAGATCTTGGGGGCTGACCGCAACCCGAAGGGCAGCATGGGATCGATGAACACTGCATCGTCCCACTTCACCGCCTGGAGTGCTCTGTCCTGCGGGTGGACCGGTACCAGCCGATGGGCAGCCTCTATGTCCACCTTCGCGAGTAGTGCCCCCTGTCCGCTGGGTGAGGCCTCTGCTGCGACCTCCTCTACACTGGTGTAGGTCAGCGAGCAGAGGTGGGGGTCTACACCGTCGTTGATGCTGTTTCCCGCCGGGTGAGAGAGGTCCGTGATCAGCCGGAATTTCCCCGTGTTATGCCCTTTTGGGATAACTCCGAAGCGGCTGATGTGGAGGAGGGGTAGTCCCTCTGTTGTAGGGAACGGACCTAGCATGCGACCCAGGGCGCACTCTTTCTCGATATACTCCGTGACGACCTCTGGGTGCTGGAGCGCCGACTCCATGTTCCGGTTTGTGGATTTCAAGCGTACCTCCCGTTTGAACCCTATCCTGAAACCTTCCCTCAGACCCCTGCAGATGTACCCGGCGAAAGCCTGGTCTGGGTGCCTGGCCAACGATCGCTCCCACTCGTCCGCTAGCAATGGAGTGGTTACCACTGATAGGAGTTGGCACTGGTGTTCCTGCGTGGGTCTGCACGCGTCCAGGCACAGTAAATCTGGCACGTACACGTAATGGTACGACCGTCCTGCACAAGAGCAGGTGACATTGATAAAATCTCTTAAGGTGGCCTACGGCCGTCACACCAACCGGTGGAACCTTAGCCCCTGGTGGAGCCAAGCTGTCCCCGCAACCAGACTCTAATTTGACTGAGTACCCTCTCGACTGCTTGATTAAATTTCCCCGTTGTTGGGTATAGACTGCCGGCTGGGTTGGGGAAAACTCGGCTCCACCTGAGGACCTACCCCCGCCCACTCCCCCCCTCGCCCCCGACCCCCTATCCGAGTACAAGTCTAATACATAATTCAACATGCATATCCGTGACCAGATAACTGCCGGAGTTAGTGACTATGAGGGAGGTGCATGAGAAATGACCAGGTTCTAGTAGGGTCCACCCCCGTGGCGGTGGCCAGGGGACCGTGCACTTGGGAGCTTTGTCGGCGGCCGCCTCCGTGGACACGCTGTGTACGGGTGGCCCTCATTGCAACTCAGGCACAAGTGCTGGTACTTGCACTGCGGCTTTCTGCACCTCCCCTCGTTATAATTACGGCAGACTGCCGACGAGGCCTGTGGGGGGCGCTGGACCCAGGCCGGAGGGGGGATACCCGCTGCTGTAGCCCCGTTCGTAGGGTTACGAATGCAAATGCTCCCCGTGTGGTCATCACTGAGGCAGTGAGGGCATCTCGGGATGGCCTTGGCTCGCCCCGTAAAAGCCTCGTTATAAAGGCGAGTGTTGATCACCGACCAGTTGAGATCCCGCCTTGCCAGCGCCTCCCTCCGGAACTGTCGGTCGTAGAGGACCCACTGGTGGCCCTCGTAGTTCCTCTCGGACCTCACGACAAGCGCCTGGTACGCCAGGAACTCGGGTGCCTTCCCTGGGTACCGCAGGGATAGAATGGCGGCCATCACCGAGTACCGCTCCACCCACTGGGAGATGTTAGTTATGGGGGGGCGGGAGGAAGCTGTCGAGCGGCTAACTTGTGCATCGTCCTCTGCCACAATCTCCGCCATCTCCACGAACTCCAGCTCCATGATCTTTTTGGCCACCCTCGCAGACACCAGCGCAATCGGGTTGTACGGGCCATGCTCCGTTGTAGGGAGGGCCACTGGTGCTATTGTGGAGGCCACTCCTGGCTTGGGTGCTAGAGCCGCCGCTGCTAGCAAATCAAGGCCCGAGCCCACTGGAGCTGTCGGTGAAAATGTGGGCACCGTGGCTGGCAGATGACCTGTGGGGATAGACAGTAAAGTCGAGTGCTGTATGTGGTCTCACCGACCGTACACCAGCTGGCATATGCCTGGTGCTAACCAGGGTGCGGCTCGGTGCACGCTTGGTGTTACCCGAGGTGTGGATGAACTGCGCCTGGTGCCACCAGGGTGTGTACATCTGGTGCTACCAGGGTGTGAAATGGGAGTACGCCTGGTGCTACTAGGGTGTGCAATGGGAGTACGCCTGGTGCTACCAGGGTGTGAAATGGGAGTACGCCTGGTGCTACCAGGGTGTGAAATGGGAGTACGCCTGGTGCTACCAGGGTGTGAAATGGGAGTACGCCTGGTGCTACCAGGGTGTGAAATGGGAGTACGCCTGGTGCTACCAGGGTGTGAAATGGGAGTACGCCTGGTGCTACCAGGGTGTGAAATGGGAGTACGCCTGGTGCTACCAGGGTGTGAAATGGGAGTACGCCTGGTGCTACCAGGGTGTGAAATGGGAGTACGCCTGGTGCAACCAGGGTGTGAAATGGGAGTATGCCTGGTGCTACCAGGGTGTGAAATGGGAGTACGCCTGGTGCTACCAGGGTATGAAATGTGAGTACGTCTGGTGCTACCAGGGTGTGAAATAGGAGTACGCCTGGTGCTACCAGGGTGTGGAATGGGAGTACGCCTGGTGCTACCAGGGTGTGAAATGGGAGTACGCCTGGTGCTACCAGGGTGTGAAATGGGAGTACGCCTGGTGCTACCAGGGTGTGAAATGGGAGTACGCCTGGTGCTACCAGGGTGTGAAAATGGGACCTGATATGGGTTGGGGCTGAAGTGTTATAGCTATCCACCCACTACTGGGCTTTACCGAATCAACCTATTTCTACTCTGGACACCCCACCTCCCTCATTACTGCACCCTAACCTATGTAATTACCCACATTTAGCCTACCTGACACTGCCGGGTTGGGGGGATTGGCTGTGCCGTCTGCCCTGGACGTAGATCCGTCGGTGCCTGGTGGTGGGACAGTCCCAGCACTAACATTGGGTGCATGGAGGGAGATTGGTGGGACGGTCCCAGCATCAGCGGAGCATCAGCGGACCCAGCATCAACGGTCCCAGCGCTCGGGATGGGTGCTGGGTGAGGGACTTGTGGGACGAACCGAGCGCCCAAGTTGGGAGATAGGAAGGAGATGGGTGGGATGGTAGAACCCAGGCTGGGTGGCAGGAAGATCCCACCACTTGTCTGTCCAGGGACTGGGTGCCCAGCCGTGAAGGCAGGCAGGGTTGCCCTAGCTGCCACTGAAGCTGAAGGCCCCCCCCAGCTCTGACCTCCCAGGCTAGGCACAGCCAAGCTAGGCACAGCCAAGCTGGCAGCTAGCTGAGGTACAGCGCTACTGCCGTTGTGGAGCCTGGGGAGTAGCCAGGCCAACTGCTCCTGTGTGAAGGGGGTTGGCTGCGTCATGATCCAGCTGGTCACTTCAAGATTAAACTAACAGCTAATAGCTCGAATTCTCCTGACACCTTCGACGCTTTGGCTAGGCAGAGTTCGATTGCAATGCAGCCACGTGCGTATCACCGCGTGTGCAATCACGTGCACCACCCTGCCTAATGCCAGTGCAGCTTGCCGTAGCGGCCCATCCTGGGCCGCTCCAGGTGGGTTTGCCCAGCTCCTGCCGTTAACTCTAGTTAACTACCTTAACTAGCATTAGTTGATGGCCAGTGGAATGGACTAAGTTTGGAATGTTGTGGTTGAGGCATGGCTGGGTCTGACCACCACAAGTACATCATATAGGTTTGTGGTTGGTAAAACTTGTCACCACTGACCATATGTTGGTGTAGAGTGTGTAGGTGTTTACAATGCATGCAGTCATGCTGGGCATTGAAATCTGTGTGATGTGTATCTTGTGCAGTCATGTCATGTGCAGTCCTGTGTTGCTGGACTTTGTGTGTGTATTTTGTGCAGTTATGTAGGAGATCATTGTTGCTGAGAGTTGTAGTCAATATGTGTATGTTTGTGTGTTATTGGATATGAGTTGCTGCTGAAACTTATATTCAGTTACTAGGGTATGGTCCACACAGTCAGAATGTTTGTGTGGATGTTTGTACTTCAGTCTTAGTGGTCATTTTTAACTTATGTGACCAGTGACTAGAGGTAGTGATGAGGTTCTCATGTGCCAGTGACTAGAGGTAGTGATGGGGTTCTCATGTGACCAGTGACTAGAGGTAGTGATGAGGTTCTCATGTGACCATTGACTAGAGGTAGTGATGGGGTTCTCGTGTGACCAGTGACTAGAGGTAGTGATGAGGTTCTC